>CDYJ01020587.1_pt1 | contig 151703 bp, 140 predicted proteins | sample 557501 | NCBI WGS metagenome assembly CDYJ01 (sample SAMEA3182079, study PRJEB8094) | gut metagenome | biome: human; feature: gut; material: Stool; isolation source: human stools | place: Canada | collected 2012-11-20
GCCCGGCGGGGCGGGCGACCACAAGGGTCGCCCCTACGTGTTGGGGCCGCCCGGTGTTCCTGTAGGGGCGGCCTTTATGGCCGCCCGTTCTGTCCAATCCCCAGGGTGCCGGAGCGGGAACCCCGCGGCAGCGGGCGGATATGGGCATCCACCCCTACGGACGTGCGCGCGGCAGGGCGGGCGACCACAAGGGTCGCCCCTACGTGTTGGGGCCGTCCGGTATTCCTGTTGGGGTGGCCTTTATGGCCGCCCGTTCTGTCCGATCCCCAGGGGCCGGAGCGGGAATACCCACGGCAGAGGGCGGATATGGGTATCCGCCCCTACGGACATGTGCCCGGCGGGGCGGGCGACCACAAGGGTCGCCCCTACGTGTTGGGGCCGCCCGGTGTTCCTGTAGGGGCGGCCTTTATGGCCGCCCGTTCTGTCCAATCCCCAGGGTGCCGGAGCGGGAACCCCGCGGCAGCGGGCGGATATGGGCATCCACCCCTACGGACGTGCGCGCGGCAGGGCGGGCGACCACAAGGGTCGCCCCTACGCGTTTGGGCCGCCCGGCGTTCCTGTAGGGGGCGATGCCCTCATCGCCCCGCCCCATCGTCTTGCCGCAGAGGCCGGGGCTCGTCCGTAAGGCCCAGAAGATAGTCGGCGCTGATGTTGTAGTGCTCACACAAAAGGGCAAGCTTGGCAAAGGTAGATGCCTTGCGGCCATTTTCCATTTCACCAATTTGATTTTGTTTGATACCGAGAAAATCGGCCAAGTCTTTTTGAGTTTCTCCCCTATCTTTTCTTAGGCACTTTAGCCGTGTGCCAAACAAATCATTGGAATACACCGAATCCCCCCTTGACATTTCCCACTAATAGCGTGTATACTAAATACACACTATTAGTGGGGTGTTGATAAAATGAATGACTTCCTACAGCAGCTCTTAGAACATGAGCTGGATAACAGGCACTTGGATTTCCGTCAGGCCCCCGGCTATCAAGAGCGGCTGGAGCGCATCAGCGCCTGCCACGACCAGATCCGCGCCTCCCTCGGGCTGGATTTTCTCGACCGTCTCAACGATCTGGAGGGCGAAATGTCCGATTATGAGCGGCTGGCCTGCTTCCGGCACGGCTTCCGTCTGGCCGGGCGTCTCCTCATGGAACTGCTGCCTTGAGCAGCGGGCGGATGTGGGCATCCGCCCCTGCGGACGTGTGCCCGGCGGGGCGGACGTCCACAGGGGGAGCCCCCATGCGTTTGGGCCGCCCAGCGTTCCTGTAGGGGCGGCCTTTATGGCCGCCCGTTCTGTCCGATCCCCAGGGTGTCGGTGCGGGAACCCCGCGGCAGTGGGCGGATGTGGGCATCCGCCCCTACGGACGTGCGCCCGGCAGGGCGGGCGACCACAAGGGTCGCCCCTACGTGTTGGGGCCGCCCGGTGCTCCTGTAGGGGCGGCCTTTGTGGCCGCCCCTACCGCCAGTCCAGCCCGTCCAGAAGCTCCAAGGCCCGTTTGGACAGCTCAGCGTTCTTGTTCCGCTTGTTCCCCATGGAACCTGGGTTCCATGGGAACCCCCATTTTTCTCCCTCGGCGGAAGTGAATTCCGCCTGCGGCAAGGTTTTGCCTCCCGGCAAAACTCTTGACGCGCCTTCCGGCGCGGCTCGCTTCCGCTCGCAGGGCAAGCGGAACCGCCCTACCGCCAGTCCAGCCCGTCCAGAAGCTCCAAGGCCCGTTTGGACAGCTCGGCGTTCTTGTTCCGCTTGCCCTTGACGCGGTAGCCCAGGGGCGGGATGATGCCGAAGTTGACGTTCATGGGCTGGAAGTCGGTGACGCTCTCGTTGCTGATATAGCGCGCCAGGGCGCCGACGGCGGTCTCCTGGGGGAAGTCCACGGGGGGCTTGCCCTCCAGCCGCCGGGCCAGCTCCACGGCGGCCAGGAAGCCGGAGGCAGTGGACTCCACGTACCCCTCCACGCCGGTGATCTGCCCGGCGAAGCAGACGCGGGCCTCCTTCTTCACCCGGTAATAGCGGTCCAGCAGCCGGGGGGAGTCCAGATAGGTGTTGCGGTGCATGACGCCGTAGCGCACGAACTCGGCGTTCCTGAGGGCGGGGATCATGGAGAACACCCGCCTCTGCTCCGGCCATTTCAGGTGGGTCTGGAAGCCCACCAGGTTGTAGATGGTGCCGTCGGCGTTGTCCCGGCGGAGCTGCACCACGGCGAAGGGCTCCTTTCCGGTCTTGGGATCGTTCAGGCCCCGGGGCTTGAGGGGGCCGTAGCACAGGGTCTGCTTCCCCCGGCGGGCCATGACCTCCACGGGCATACAGCCTTCGAACACATGCTTGTCCTCAAAGCCGTGAACCTCCGCCTCCTGGGCGGCGCACAGCTCGGTCCAGAAGGCGTCGTACTCCTCCTCCGTCATGGGGCAGTTGATGTAGTCCGGGGTCCCCCTGTCGTAGCGGGAGGCGAAGAAGGCGTTCTCCATGTCCACGCTCTCGAAGGTGACCAGGGGGGCCGCCGCGTCGTAGAAATTGAGGGTGCGGCTCTCAGGGAAGAAGGCCCGGATGGCCTCCGCCAGCGGGTCGGAGGTCAGGGGGCCGGAGGCCACGATCACGTTCCCCAACTCCGGGATTTGGGTGACCTCCCCCTCCTCCACGGTGATGAGGGGGTGGGAGCGAAGCTTCTCCGTCACCGCATGGGCGAACCCGTGGCGGTCCACCGCCAGGGCGCCCCCCGCCTCCACCCGGTGGGCGTCGGCGCAGGTCAGGATCAGGGAGTCCATGCGGCGCAGCTCCTCCTTGAGCAGGCCCACCGCGTTCTCCAACTGATCCGAGCGCAGGGAGTTGGAGCACACCAGCTCCCCAAACCACTCGGTATGGTGGGCGGGGGTCATTTTGGAGGGCTTCATCTCCCGCAGGGTGACGGGGACGCCCCGCTGGGCAAGCTGCCACGCGGCCTCCGAGCCCGCCAGGCCTGCGCCGATTACAATAACTGGTTCCATGGGTTCCTCCTTGTGTGGGACTCAGCGGATGAAGTGGGTGCGCAGAGGCTCCTCCCGCTCCGGCAGGCCGTATTTCTCCCGGCCCAAGGCGATGCTCTTGACCAGGAAGGCCATGTTCCGGGCCAGGGTGCGCATGGTCTGGAGGCCCTCGGCGTCCTGGGCGGCCTCGCCGGGCAGGCGGCCGTGGATGCTGTTCCAGTACTGGCTGGAGGCCACCGGCATGCCGCTGATGGTAAAGAATTTGTTCAGCTCGTCAAAGGTGGAGGACAGGCCGCCCCGCCGGGCCGCCGCCACGGCGGCCCCCACCTTCATGGTCTTGTCAAAGGAGGTGGAGTAAAACAGCCGGGTCAGCAGGGCCACCAGGGTGGCGTTGGCCGAGGCGTAGTACACCGGGCTGCCCACCACCAGCCCGTCGCAGGCCTCCAGCTTGGGGGCCAGCTCGTTCACCAGATCGTCGAACACGCACCGGCCCAGCTCGGCGCACTTGCCGCAGGCGATACACCCCCGGATAACCCGGTTTCCCACCTGCACCCGCTCGGTCTCCAGGCCCTCGGCGGCAAACACGGCCTCCATCTCGTCCAGGGCGGCGGCGGTGTTGCCCTTGGGCCGGGGACTTCCGTTGAGCAGCAGAATCTTCATGCCAACACGCTCCTTTTCCAATTTACACGCCCATACACCACCCCACCAGGGCGATGACCGCCAGGTGGGCGGGATAGAAGGCGTAAAAGAACCACTTGGGAATCCGGATGCCGGAGTGGGTGCGGCAGAGGATCAGCGGCAGGGCCAGCAGGCCGAAGATGGTCCAGTTGACGGCGTGGCCGCCCACCACCAGGGCCAGGGGGTCCTCCAGGGAGCCGCCCCACAGGGCGGGAATCCAGAACAGGGTATACAGCCCCGCCAGCAGGGCGGGCTTGTTCCGGCAGAAGTAGAAGATCAGCATCAGAATGACGCCGTTGTAGTTGTAGTCAAAGCTTCCGAAGGCCAGCACCAGAACCCCCAGCACGAAGAGCCACCAGCGCCGGGTGGTCAGCCCCCACATGGCCAGCAGGCTGAGGAAGAGGGTGAAGAAGATGTTCCAGTTGGTCAGGTTGCCCAGGATGTCGTCGGCGTTGAAGGCGAGAATCCAGAAGGGCTGGGACACCACGGCGAAGATCGCCAGCCGCCCCAGGTAGCGCCTGATGTCGTGGGTGTAGAGCAGGCCCACCGTCAGGCAGTAGCAGAACAGTGGGAAGGCCAGCCGGCCGATCCACCGGAATATGGGCGTCTCCGGGAAGAAGGCCCCGCCAATGTGATCCAGCAGCATGGCGGCAATGGCGACCAGCTTGAGCAGGTCGGTGTCCAGGTTGGTGCGCAGCTTTCTCTCTTGGGTTTCCATGATCTCATTCCTCCGGTATTTCAACTGAGTCTGCCGTCAGGGGGAATCCCTGACGGCTTCCACCGGTGGAAGCGGGCCTCAGGCCTCGCTCTTGGTCTTGGCCGCGGCTTTTTTCGCCGCCGGTTTCTTTGCCGCCGTCTTCTTGAGAGCGGCGGTTTTCTTGGCGGCCACCGTCTTCGCGGCCGGCTTTTTGGCGGCGGTCTTTTTGGCCGCCGCCTTTTGGGCGGGCTTCTTCTCCTCCTCGGGAGGGGCGCCCTCCGCCGGGGTCTCCGCGGAGGCGGTCTTTTTCTTGTAGCCCCGCTGATCCTCAGGCAGGAAGTTGGGGCACTCGGGATTGATGCAGAAGGGCTTCTTGAACCCCCGGCCCGACTTCTTGAACAGGGTATGGCCGCACTCGGGGCAGGTCTCCTTCACCGGCACGTCCCAGGTCATGAAGTCGCACCGCTTGGCCTCGTCCTTGTTGGAGTTGTTCTCGCAGCCGTAGTAGGCGTATCCCCGCTTGGAGGTCTTTTTGAGGATCTTGCCGCCGCACTTGGGGCACTTGCCGGGCATCTCGATGACGATGGGCTGGGTGTGGTCGCACTCCGGCCAGCCGGGGCAGGCCAGGAAGCGGCCGAACCGGCCGGACTTGTACACCAGATTGCGCCCGCACTTGGGGCAGATCACGTCGGACACCTCGTCGGGCACCTTGATGCGCTCGCCATCCAGATCCGCCTCGGCCTTCTGGAGCTCCTGCTCAAAGTCGCCGTAGAAGTCGCCCAGCAGGCTCTTCCAGTCCACCTTGCCGGTCTCCACCTCGTCCAGCCGCTCCTCCATGGTGGCGGTGAAGGCGGTGTCCACGATGTCGGTGAATTTGTCCTTCATCAGGCCGGTGACCACCTCTCCCAGGGGGGTGGGGCGGAGGTTCCTGCCCTCCTTCACCACGTACTCCCGGTCCAGGATGGTGGAGATGGTGGGGGCGTAGGTGGAGGGGCGGCCGATGCCCTTCTCCTCCAGGGCCTTGATCAGCGTGGCCTCAGTGTAGCGGCTGGGGGGCTGGGTGAAGTGCTGGTCGGGCTTGAGGGCCTCCAGCTTCAGGGCCTCCCCCTCCTTCAGATCGGGCAGGGGGGACTGGAACGCCTCCTCCTCGTCCTTCCCCTCCACGTACACGGCGGTGTAGCCGGAGAACTTGAGGGCCGAGTGGGTGGCCCGGAAGGTATACCCCGCGGAGGCCACCTCGATGGACACGCTGTCGTACACGGCGGAGGCCATCTGGCAGGCCAGGAAGCGGCTCCAGATGAGCTTGTAGAGCTTATACTGCTCGGCGGTGAGGGACTTCTTGATGTCCTCCGGGGTCAGGTTTACGTTGGAGGGCCGGATGGCCTCGTGGGCGTCCTGGGCGCCGGATTTGGTCTTGTAGACCCGGGCCTTGCCGGGGTAGTAGTCCGCGCCGTAGCGGGAGAGGATGAACTCCTTCGCGGCGGCGGTGGCCTCGTCGGACAGGCGGAGGGAGTCGGTACGCATATAGGTGATGAGACCCACGGTGCCCTCCCCCTCGATGTCCACGCCCTCATAGAGCTGCTGGGCGATGGACATGGTCCGCCGGGGGGTCATGTTGAGCTTGCGGCTGGCCTCCTGCTGGAGGGTGGAGGTGATGAAGGGGGGCGCAGGGTTGCGCTGCTTGTCCTGGCGCTTGACGCCGGTGACGGCGAAGGGGGCGTTCTTCACCGCCTCCATGACGGCGTTGACCTCCGCCTCGCTGTTCAGCTCCACCTTCTTCTCCCGGCCGTAGAAGCTGGCCTTGAACTGCCCCAGGTTGGGGGCGATGCGGGAGAGATCGGCGTCCAGAGACCAGTACTCCTGGGGGACGAAGGCCTTGATGTCGGCCTCCCGCTCGCACACCAGCCGGGTGGCCACCGACTGCACCCGCCCGGCGGACAGGCCCCGGCGGATCTTCTTCCACAGCAGGGGGGAGATCTGATAGCCCACGATGCGGTCCAGCACCCGGCGCGCCTGCTGGGCGTTCACCAGATCCATATCGATGGCCCGGGGGTGGGCGATGGAGTCGTTGACCACCTTCTTGGTGATCTCGTTGAAGGTCACCCGGTAGGTCTTGTCGTCCGGGATGCCCAGCATCTCCTTCAGGTGCCAGGAGATGGCCTCGCCCTCCCGGTCGGGGTCGGTGGCGAGGAACACTTTCTCGCTCTTCTTGGCGGATTTTTTCAGCTCGTCAATGACCTCTTCCTTGCCCTTGATGGGCTGGTAGTTCAGTTCAAAGCCGTGCTCCACGTCCACGCCCAGCTTGCTCTTGGGCAGGTCGCGCACGTGGCCCATGGAGGCCTTCACCTCATAGCCCGGGCCCAGATATTTGCCGATGGTCTTGGCCTTCGCCGGAGACTCGACGATCACCAAATTCGATTTTGCCACAGCATAGTACTCCTTACATACTTAGTCGTCAAAGCGGACGGCAGCGGTAAACCGCTTGCCGGGAAGCTCATTCAGATAGCCCTGAGCCTGCAGCAGGGTCAGGGCAGTGTTCACCCGCCGGGCGGGAATCTCGGTGCGGCCCACGATCTCGTCGGGCACCAGGGCGCGGCCGCTCAGCAGGGCGAAGATGGCCCGCTGTTCGTCCCCCATGGCCTCCAGCTCACTCCGGGGGCGCAGAGGGAGGGGATTCCTCTCCGCCGGACGGGGCACCGGCTCCGGCGCCGGCTCGGCCGCCGCCTCCAGCCGCGCCTCCGCCCCCTCCTGGGACAGCGGAGGTGCCTGCCGCACCTTATGGGGAAAGCGTGTCACATATTCCACCAGAATATCCTGGGCCGAGCGGATCAGCTTGGCCTCGCCCCGTGCAATCAGGCCGTTGGTGCCCGCGCTCATGGGCGCGTCCGCCGGACCGGGGACGGCGAACACCTCCCGGTTCTGGTCCAGGGCCAGCCGGGCGGTGATCAGCGTGCCGCTGTGCTCGGCGGCCTCCACCGCCGCCACGCCCGCGGACAGGCCGCTGAGGATGCGGTTGCGGATGGGGAAGCGCCACCCCTCTGGCGGGGTGCCGGGCGGGTTCTCCGACAGGATGGCCCCCGCGGCGGCCACATCCTCGTAGAGTCCCTGGTTGCGCCGGGGGTAGACCACGTCCACCCCGCCGGCCAGCACCGACACCGCCGGGCCGCCGCCCTGGAGGGCCCCCTTGAGGGCGGCCGCGTCGATGCCCTGTGCCAGGCCGGAGAGCACCAGCGCCCCCGACCGGGCCAGCTCCAGGCCCAGCCGCCCCGCCATGGCCACGCCGTAGGGGGTACACTCCCGGGCGCCCACGATGGCGACGGCCAGCTCCTCGTCAAAGCGGAAGAGCCGCCCCTTCACATAGAGCACCAGGGGAAAGTCGTGGAGCTGGAGCAGGCGCTCCGGATAGGCCGCGTCCTGGTAGGTCAGCAGGGTGAGTCCCAGCCGGTCGCAGTCGCCCAGGATGCGCTCCGCCCGCTCCAGGGATTTGTCCGCCAGGGAGCGGCAAAGCCTTTCACTCAACGGAAGCAGTTCGTACTCCCCGGGGTCGGCGAAGTAGGCCGCCTCCGCGGTGCCGAACCGGCGCACCAGCGCCGCGGCCGTCTCGGGCCGGAGGCCCTCCCGGGTAGTGAGCCACAGCAAATAGGTTAACGCAGCCACGGGATTGCCTCCTTCCGGCTGTTGTCTTGTTCTGTGCCGCGCCAGCGCGCGGTCCCACCGGAGTGGGGCCGTCCGCTGGGGCGGCCTGGCTCAGCGCCAGCCCTCCCAGAGCACCACAGACGCCGCCACGGCGGCGTTGAGGGACTCGCAGCGGTCCCGCATGGGGATTTTCAAAGTCGCCCGGCAGGCGTCCAGCACCGGCTGGGACACCCCCCGCCCCTCGCTGCCGATGACCACGGCGGCGCTGCCCAGGGGAACGGAGCGGATGTCCTCCGTGTCGTCCCGCAGGGCGGCGGCGTACAGGGGGACGGCCGACCGGGCCAGCCGGCCGGTCAGATCCTCCAGCGTCCCCTCCCACACCGGCAGGCGGAAGCAGGCCCCCATGGTGGCGCGCACCGTCTTGGGGGCAAAGGGCTCGGCGCAGCCGGGCAGCAGGAACAGCCCCGCCGCCCCGAAGGCGTCGGCGGTGCGCCAGACGGTGCCCACGTTGCCGGGGTCCTGCACCCCGTCCAGCACCAGCAGGCGGCCCTCCGGCAGCGTCTCCGGCGGAGCGGTGTCCGGCGTCCGGCACACGGCCAGCATGCCCTGGGGTGTCTCCACGGTGGACACCGCCCGCAGCAGCGCCTCCGGCACCTCCACCACCCGCACCCCGGCGGGCAGCTCCGCCGGGGGGGCGGTTCCCTCCGCCACCGCCAGCAGCTCCGGCGGCGGCCCCCAGCGCAGGGCCTCCCCCACCAGCTTGGTCCCTTCGCAGAGGAATACCCCCTGGGCCCGGCGGGTCTTTTTCTCCGTCCCCAGCCTGCGCAGGCGGGTGATCAGCGGATTTTGCCGGCTGGTGATGCGCTCCATGGCGGTCCTCCTTACAAGTCCTGGAGATGGTTGATGTCCTCCGTGCGGCCCAGGGCCACCACCGCATCGCCCGGCTCAATAACATAGCTGGCGCCGGGGGCCACGTTCAGCGCCCCGTCCTTGCCCCTGCGCACGGCGATGATGTTGACCTTGTAACGGGCCCGCACATCCAGATTTTGAATCGTTTCGTAGTGCCACTCCTTGGGCACGGCGGTCTCCACGATGCCGAAATCCTCGCTCAGCTCAATGAAGTTGAGCACGTTGGAGCTGGAGAGCCCCTGGGCCAGCTTGACCCCCATCTCGTGCTCGGGGAATACCACCCGGTCCGCCCCGATCTTCTCCAGCACCTTGCGGTGGACGTGGCTCTGGGCCTTGCAGATGACCCGCTTGACCCCAATCTCCTTCAGATTAAGCGTGATAAGGGCGGAGTTTCCGATATCGTCTCCCACCGCCACCACGGCGCAGTCGTAGTTGCGCACGCCCAGGGCCCGCAGAACCGAGGGGTCCCTGGCGTCGCCGGTGACGGCGTGGGTGACCTTTTCGGCCACCCTCTGCACGTGATCCTCCCGCTCGTCCACTGCCAGCACCTCATGGCCCAGGGAGCTGAGCTCCGTGGCCACGGCGCTGCCAAACCGGCCCAGGCCGATAACAACAAAGGTTTTCATAACGTGGAAAACACTTCCTTTTCTCCTGATGCGGCGCTTCAGCCGATCATGACGTTCATCTCAGGGTATTTGATCTTGGCCGGATGCCTGTTTCCGGTGATAAAGGCGATGGAGAAGGACAGGATGCCCACCCGGCCCATATACATCAGCAGGATCAGCAGCCCCTGGGAGAAGGGGGTGAGGGCGGGGGTGATCCCGGTGGTCAGGCCCACCGTGCCCATGGCGGAGGCCACCTCGAAGGCGCTGTCCAGGTAGGGCAGATCCTCCACCGTGGACACCACCATGGAGCTGAACACAAAGACAAACAGCACCACCAGCGCCAGAGTCATGGCATTGAGCACCCGGCGGTAGTGGATCGCCCGGCCGCGGAAGGTGACCTGCTCCCGGCCCATGAGGCCGGAGCGCAGGGCCAACAGCAGCACGCCCACCGTGGCGGTCTTGATGCCGCCGGCGGTAGAGCCGGAGGAGCCGCCGATGAGCATCAGCACGCAGGACATGGCCTTGCTGGTGTCGCTGAGGCCGCCCTGGCCGATGGAGTCGAAGCCGGCGGTGCGCAGGGTGACGGACTGGAACAGGGCGTTGAGTCCCTTCTGCCAGAGGGGCATGTCCCCCAGGGTGGCGGGGTTGTCAAACTCCTCCATCAGGAAGAACAGGGCGCCCCCCACGATCAGCACAGCGGTGATGAGGAGCACCATCTTGCTGTAGACCGACAGCCTGCTCCAGCACCGCTTGTCCACAATGTCCTCCCACACGAAGAAGCCCAGGCCGCCCACCACAATGAGGGCGGCGGTGGTGCCCAGCATCAGGGGGTTGTCGTTGTAGCCGGCCAGGCTGCTGAAGGCACCGAAGCGCCCTCCCAGCAGATCAAAGCCCGCGTTGCAGAAGGAGGAGACTGCGTGGAACACGGCGTGCCAGGTGCCCTTGAGAAAGCCGAACTCCGGGATGAGGCACACCGACATGAGCACCGCCCCCGCCGTCTCCATGGCGAAGGTGCCGATGAGGGCGTGGCGCACCACCCGTACTACCCCGTCCATGTCGTTGAGGTTGAGGGTGGACACCATGATAAGCCGCTCCGACAGGCCGATACGCCGGTGGAGGGCGAAGGAGACGAGGGTGATGACCGTCATGAAGCCCAGGCCGCCCAACTGGATCATGGTCAGGATGACCGCCTGACCGAACAGAGTCCACTGGGTCCACGTGTCCACCAGGATCAGGCCGGTGACGCAGGTGGAGGAGGTGGCGGTGAACAGTCCGGTGAAGAACCCGGCGCTCTGTCCGTCCCGGGAGGCGATGGGCAGGGTCAGCAGCAGCGCCCCGATCAGAATAATCGCCGCGAAGGAGCCCGCCACAATGCGGGTGGCGTTGAGGCTCCGGCTGCGGATAAAGCTGTCCCGCAGCCAGAGCGCGCATTTCTTGATCAAAGCCTTGGCCTCCTTAAGGGTGGGATGGAAACGATTTTGACGCAGAAAAGCATGCCGAAGGAAGGATTCCCTTCGGCATGCTCATTCAGTCCGGCGAATTCCAGCCGGGGATGGGAGCAGCGGGGGTATGAAACGCCCGGTCAGCACGCAGATATTCACTTCCCAGGCGCTTCTCCATGGCTCTCCTCATACCCCCTCGCACATGCTCCCGCTTCCCGTGGCAGACCGGCTCAATACAGCTTGGCGCCCGCCGGAATGTGGTCGTCCACCATCAGGCAGTGGAGCTTCTCCACGCCCTCCTCGTGGTGTACCGCAGAGATGATCATGCCGCAGGAGTCAATGCCCATCATCTTGCGGGGCGGCAGGTTGGTAATGGCGATGAGGGTCTTGCCCACCAGCTCCTCCGGCTCATAGGTGTCGTGGATGCCGCTCAGGATCACACGATCCTCGCCGGTGCCGTCATCCAGAACGAACTTCAGCAGCTTCTTGCTCTTGGGCACGGCGGTGCACTCCTTGACCTTCACGGCCCGGAAGTCGGACTTGGCAAAGGTCTCGAAGTCCACGAACTCCTGGAACAGGGGCTCAATCTCCACCTTGGAGAAATCCACCGGGCCCTGCTCGGCGGCGGGGACGGCGCAGTTGGTTCCGGCCGCGGCGCGCTTGGCGGGCTCAGGCTTGTCCAGGGGCTTCATGGTGGGGAAGAGGATCACGTCGCGGATGGAGTCGGAGTCGGTGAGCAGCATCACGCAGCGGTCGATGCCGATACCCATGCCGCCCGTGGGGGGCAGGCCGTACTCCAGGGCGTTGATGAAATCCTCGTCCATCATGCCGGCCTCGTCGTTGCCCATCTCACGCAGGGCCAGCTCGTGCTCGAAGCGGCCGCGCTGGTCGATGGGATCGTTGAGCTCGGAGAAGGCGTTGGCAAACTCACAGTGGTTGATAAACAGCTCGAAGCGCTCGGTGAGGCGGGGATCCTTGGGGGAGCGCTTGGTCAGCGGGGACACCTCCACCGGATACATGGTGATGAAGGTGGGCTGGATCAGCTTCTCCTCCACCCGCTGGTCAAAGGCCTCGTACAGGGCGGTGCCCCAGGTGCGCTCGCAGCCCTCCAGATCGATGCCCTTGGCCTCGGCGGCCTTGCAGGCCTCCTCGTCGTCGGAGATGGCCTCAAAGTCCACGCCCACATACTCCCGGACGGCATCGATCATGGTCATGCGCTTCCAGCCGGGAGTCAGGTCAATCTCGTTGCCCAGCCAAGTCACACGATAGGAGCCCAGGATCTCCTTGGCAGCGGTGGAGAGAACCCCCTCGGCAATGTCCATCATGTCGTGGAAGTCGGCATAGGCCTCATAGAGCTCGATGGTGGTGAACTCCGGGTTGTGCTTGGGATCCATGCCCTCGTTGCGGAAGATGCGGCCGATCTCATACACCCGCTCAAAGCCGCCCACAGTGAGCCGCTTCAGGTTCAGCTCGGTGGCGATGCGCATATACATGTCGATGTCCAGGGTGTTGTGGTGGGTGATGAAGGGCCGGGCGGTGGCACCGCCGGAGATGGTGTTGAGGACAGGGGTCTCCACCTCCAGGTAGTCCCGCTCGTCCAGATACCGGCGCATATGCTTGATGAAGGCGGTGCGGATACGGAAGGCACGGCGCACGTCCTCGTTCATGATCAGATCCACATAGCGCTGGCGGTAGCGCATCTCCTTGTCGGTCAGGCCGTGGAATTTCTCGGGCAGAGGCTGGAGGGACTTGGAGAGAAGCGTCACCTTGTGGGCCTTGACGGAGATCTCGCCCCGCTTGGTCTTGAAGACCTCGCCTTCCACGCCCACGATGTCGCCGATGTCGGTCTTTTTGAACTTGGCGAAGGCCTCCTCGCCCAGCTCGTCCACGCGGACGTAGAGCTGGATGCGGCCCTTGCCGTCCTGCAGATCGCAGAACACGGCTTTGCCCATGCCGCGCTTGGACATGATGCGGCCGGCCACGGAGGTCATAGCGCCCTCCAGGTCCTCAAAGCCCTCCTTAATGTCGGCGGAGTGGTGCTTCACCACAAATTTGGTGATCTGGAAGGGGTCCTGGCCCGCGTCCTGCAGCTCCTTGAGCTTGGCGCGGCGGATCAGGCGCTGTTCGGACAGGGACGGCTGCTCCTCGGGCTGGTTGACGCTTCTCTCTTCTGTGCTCATGACTCTGCTCCTTACTTTTGAATCTCTAAAATACGGTACCTCAGTACGCCGGCGGGGGCCTCCACCTGAACCTCGTCACCCACTGCGTTGCCCAGCAGGGCCTTGCCGAAGGGGGAGTCCTCGGAGATACGGCCATTCATGGGGTCGGCCTCCTGGGAGCCCACCACCTGGTAGCTCTCCTCCTCCTCGAACTCCAGATCCAGTACCTTGACCTTGGAGCCCAGGCGGACGGAATTGGGGTCGGTCTCATGCTCCTCGATGACCACATAGTTGGCCAGGATGTTCTCCACCTCCGCGATGCGGGAGTAGAGCTTGCCCTGCTCGTTCTTGGCCTCGTCGTACTCACTGTTCTCGGACAGGTCGCCGAAGGAGCGGGCCTCCTTGATCTGGTCGGCGACCTCCTTCTCCCGGACGGTCTTCAGATAGTTGAGCTCCTGCTTGAGCTCCTCCAAGCGCTCCGCGCTCAGCTTAAATTCTTTCGCCATTGCCGTATGCGCACACCTTTCTTTTTTGCTTCTTCCTTATCGGTCAAAAGGCCTCAACCAGGCCTCTTCTGAAATCTCAACAGAAACATTACGCCACGTTAATACGATATTATAGGTAGTTTCCCACCTTCTGTCAAGTCAATTATTTCCCATCATGTGGCATGAATCCGGATCTGTCCCTCTGTCAGGCGGCCGCACTCCCACAACAGGGACAGCAGCGGAAGGGGGGCCAGGTCCGGCGGCAGCCCCCCCTCCTCCAGTATGGGGCGCAGGCCGGCCAGCCCGGGCACGGGGCCGTACAGCCGGAGCACCGTTCCCCTCTCCTCCCCGCCCGGGCCGAAGGCCAGGGTCACGTCGGGGGCCGCCCCGCCGGGCCGCAGCACCGCCGCGCCATACTCCTCCCGCAGCCACGCCGCCAGTTCCTCCCCCTCGCCGGGCACATCCACCACCAGATGGCGCACCTGGGGACACAGGCGCTCCGCCGCGGCAAACAGCGGCCGGCTCACCCGGGGGCCGGACAGGGCCACAGTGGCCCGCACCCGCAGTATGCCCGCCCGCCGGAGCGCGGCCAGGGCCAGGGGGACGGCGATAGCCTGGCAGAAGGGCTCCGGGTCCACACTCCGCAGCCCCTGTCCCTCCAGCGCGGGCCAGTCGGGAAAACCCTCCGCCGTCAGCGCCCGCCGTACTCCTGCACGGTACAGGGCCGCCGCCCCCTGCTCCGCCCGTCTCTTCCGCCTGTCATCCCGCAGACCGGGGCGGACCGGCACCGACACCCGCAGACAGCGCAGGCCCAGCACCCGCTCCTCCGTCACCACCGGGCGGCGGCCCCGCCGCTCCTCCAGCGCCACAATTCCCACCAACCCCATCACCTCGGGAACAGGATATGCGCCGGGGCCCGGTTTATGCGGGCGGAGGATATCGGAAGCGCCGGGGGTTAGTGCCCCCGGCGCTTCTCCTTCTTTTTCTCCTGGCGGAGGCGGAACCTGCGCTCCTCCTCCGCCGCGTCCCTTTGGCGATGCCGCTGCGCCCGTTCCGCCCTGCGCGCCTCCCGCTGGAGCTGGAGGGCCTGCTGGGCCTTCGTGCCGGCGCCGGTTTTCTCTGGACGGTTCCGCGCCTGCCGCCGGGCCCGCTTGGGATTCTCCCTGCCAGATGGACGCCGGGGCGCCTCTACCGCTGGACTAAAGTCCAGGCCCCGCCACGCCGACAGGAGCCACTGCCAAACCTCTCCATCCTTCGGCTCGGCGCCGAAGGTATGGCGGCACACCTCCAGGCGCCCCTCCGCCTCCCGCTCATACACGCCCACCCAGAAGGGGTCGGCAAACCAGACCGTCAGCCTCGCATAGCCGCATTCCATATGAAGTTGTCCTCCTTAAATATAGGTCTTGCGCGGAGCGCGGACAACCAAGGAGGCAGGTTACTGACGGTCCCGGGGGCGGGACGCTCCCCCGGACCGCGCCCGGACTACCAACCGGGCCGTGTTTTTCGTTCCGCCCTCTGATTATCACCCCGGTTCCGCCGCTTGTCAACCCCCGCGCCTCACCTTTCCTTTACGATATCTTACAAAGAGTTTAGCTTGTTTTACACCACGCTGATAGCGCACTCCCCAATCTATCCGCTATCATGGCAGCGTACCGAGCGCATCAAAATAACTTTGGAGGAATCAGAATGAATTGGAAGCGTCCCCTGGCCCTGTCCACGGCCGCCCTGACGCTGGGCACGGCCCTGGCTGCCTGCGGCAATCCCACGGCCGCCGCGCCCGATCCCACCCCCACGCCTGCCGCCGAGGTTCAGTCCCTCTCCACCACCGGCTCCACCGTCAAAGCCCCCAAATACGTGTTTCTCTTCATTGGCGACGGCATGAGCTATCCCCAGATCCAGTCCACATCCGATTTCCTGGGTGCGCTGAACGACGCCGACTATCGGCAGGCCCAGCCCAGCCTGGACGACAACGGCGGAGCCATCCTGGACGGTCCCGAGTACCTCAACTTCATGAACTTTGAGGCCGCCGGCTCCGCCGTGACTTATGACTCCAACTCCTTTGCCCCCGACTCCGCCTCCACCGCCACCTCCATCTCCACCGGCTACAAGACCTACTCCGGCTCCATCAACGTGGACGAAACCGGCACCATTTCCTACGAAACCATTGCCGAACAGCTCCACGCCCAGAAGGGCTATTCGGTGGGCGTCATTACCTCCGTCAACCTCAACCATGCCACCCCTGCCGCCTTCTATGCCCACCAGGCCAGCCGTAATGACTACTACGACATCGGCCTGGAGCTCATCGACTCCGGCTTTGAGTACTTCGCCGGCGGCGGCCTGCTCAAGCCCACCGGCGCCGAGGGAGATCAGGCCGATCTGTACGCCCTGGCGGAAAAGGCGGGCTATCATGTGGTCAAGACCCAGGCTGAGGCCGAGCAGGTCACCGGCGGCCCGGTGGTAATCATCGACGAGCACCTGGCCGACAGCGACGCCATGGCCTACGAGATCGACCGCACCGACGACATGTGGGCCCTGGCCGACTACGTGGAAAAGGGAATTGAGGTGCTCTCCCAGGACAAGGACGGCTTCTTTATGACGTGCGAGGGCGGCAAGATCGACTGGGCCTGCCACGCCAACGACGCCGCCTCCACCATCCACGACACGCAGGCCCTGGCCGATGCGGTACAGGTGGCCATCGACTTCGCCAAGGAGCACGCCGATGAGACCCTGATCCTGGTCACCGGCGACCACGAAACCGGCGGCCTCACCATCGGCTTTGCCGGCACCGACTACGACACCTATCTGGATCTGCTGGAGAGCCAGAAGATCTCCTACGCCAAGTTCGACAGCGACTACGTGTCCAGGTACAAGGAGGACAAGACCTCCTTTGAGGATGTCCTGAAGGATGTGGAGGCGCTCTTCGGCCTCAAGCCCCAGGGCGAGGAGGGCGATAAGCTGGTGCTCACCGACTACGAGCTGGAACAGCTCCGCGCCGCCTACGAAAAGAGCGTCAACGGCACCGCTGCCAGTCAGTACGAGCAGGAGGAATACGTGCTCTACGGCACCTACGAGCCTCTGAGCGTCACCCTCACCCACATCATCAACAACAAGTCCGGCATCTCCTTCACCTCTTACAGCCACACCGGCCTGCCCGTGGCCGTGCTGGCCCACGGTGTTAACGCCGGGCAGTTCAACGGCTACTACGACAATACTCAGATCTATCACAAGCTGGCCGGCATGCTCGGCATAGCCTAACCCCTGCTTTCCCACTTCCATACAGCCGAGGCGGATGGGGTCTCCCGACCTCATCCGCCTCGGCGCAGAAAGGACTTATCCATCTATGCGTTTTCTACGTGACCCCGCCCAGCGCCGCTATTACGTCCCCGTCGTGCTCTGCCTGGCGCTGACCGCCCTGCTGCTGCTCCTCCCCACCGGGTATGAAGGGGCCGTCCAGTACCAGGAGGCCGACCGCTGCGCGGCCCGGGTGCTGGCGGTGGACGACTCCACCATCGTGGACACCGGGCTCGTCCGCTCCGGTGAGCAGCGCTGCACTCTAGAGCTGCTGGGCGGCCGGTTTCAGGGACGGACCGCCACCGGCATCAACATGCTCAACGGCTCCCTGGAGCAGGACAAGCTATTCACCCCCGGTGACAAGGCCATGGTGGTGGTCAGCTACCAGGGGGACGAGATTCTCTCCGTCACCATGACCGACCACTACCGCATCGGCAAGGAGGCTCTGCTGGCCGCCGTCTTCGCCGTGTTCCTGATCCTCTTCGCCGGGCGTACCGGCCTGCGGGCCATCGTCTCCTTCGTGCTGACGGTGCTGATGCTGTGGAAGGTTCTGGTGCCCCTCTACCTCAAGGGCTGGAACCCCATCCTGGTCGGCCTGGCGGTTACTCTGGCCCTCACCCTGCTGATCATCGCCCTGGTCTACGGCTTCGAGCGGCGGTGCGCCGCCGCCGTGTCGGGTGCGTTCCTGGGGATACTGGTCACATGTGTGCTGGGCATTGTGTTTACCGACCTGTTTCAGATCCACGGGGCCGTTATGTCCTACTCGGAGAGTCTGCTCTACTCCGGGTATCAGGATCTCAACCTGACCCAGATCTTTATGGCGGCGATCTTCATCGGCTCCTCCGGCGCGGTGATGGATCTGGCGGTGGATATCACATCTGCGGTCAACGAGGTAGTGAAAAAGCGCCCTGATATCTCCCGCTGGGAGGCGGTACGCTCCGGTATGAATGTGGGGCGGGCGGCCATGGGCACTATGACAACCACCCTCCTGCTGGCCTACTCCGGCGGCTACGTGGCCCTGCTCATGGTCTTTATGGCCCAGGGCACTCCCCTCTATAACATTCTCAACTACAAGTATGTCGCCTCAGAAATCATACACACCATCGTGGGTTCCTTCGGTCTGGTGACTGTGGCTCCCCTCACCGCCCTGACCAGCGGCTTTCTGCTGGCCGGGCAGAGAGAGCCCAGCCTCCCCACGCCGCCTGTCCGCCGGGCGGCAGAGGGGCAAAGCGCTCCGCAATCGTATTAAGATACTGTCGATAAACCCTCCTGTTAAACATTCGGAGGGAGGGATCGTGTGAAAAACCGCCCCGCAGGGCGATTCGGAGCACGACCGCCGCTTGCTGCGGCTCCTGATCCGGAGATGAACCATCCGGGTTCCCTTTCACGTTGGATCTAACGACTTTTGCCAAAGACTGAACCCCACCGGCTTCGCCGGTGGGGTTTTATCCCTTCCCTAAAAGCGAATGTTGGCGCGGGTCATGCCCAAGCTGGTCTCCAGCTCACCGATCGTCATTCTGCTCGCCTCCTTGTCTCCACGGTAGGGTATCAAGTGGGTTTACAGTCAAGACTTTTTTACCGGATTTTCAGCAATTCCAGCGCGGCGGCCAATTGAGTATCCTCCGCTCCGGTGTTGTATACCTCCGCGTCCAGGGTCAGGCCGGTGCCGATAAGGGAGGCGCCGCTTCCGGTGAAGTAGGCGCCGGTGGAGATGGCCACGGCGCCGCCGTGGGGCAGAGGGAAGGTCTGCTGGGAGTAGCCCTTGCCGCTGGTGGGCTCCCCTACGATCACCGCCGCGCCCTGCTCCTGGAGCTCGGCGGCGAAAAACTCGGCGGCGGAGTAGGTGTCGGCGTTGACCAGCACCGCCATGGGCAGCTCCACACAGTCCGCGTCGGAGTTGGTGATCTCCTCATGGCCCGCCCGGTCGCGGCTGATGAAGATGGGGCCCTCGGGCAACAGGAAGTCCAGCATGTCGGTGAGCTGGCTCAGGTAGCCGCCGCCGTTGTTCCGCATGTCAAAGACCAGCGCCTCCGCCCCCTGCTCCCGGAGCTGGGTGACGGCCTCCTCCAGCCGCTGGGCGCTGTGGTCGTAGAAGTTGAGCAGGCGCACATAGCCCACCTTTCCCTCCAGCATCCGGCTCTCCACCGGATCGGTCTCCAGCTCGGACCGCTCCACCTCCACGGTGCGGGCCGCCCCGTCCTCCCCCAGCACCTCCAGGGTGACGGTGGTGCCCGCCTCCCCCTGGATAAGATTCGCGCCCTCATAGCGTGCCTCTCCCGCCAGGGAGACGCCGTCCACAGCGGTAATGACCTCCCCGGCTTCCAACCCAGCCGCCTCGGCAGGGCCTCCGGTCTCCACCGCGAGGATATAGAGTCCCTCCTCCCGTGTGTAGTTGACGGTAATCCCAACCCCCACATACTGGTTGGTGCGGCGCTGGTTCTGGGCCTCCAGCTCATCAGCCGTCAGGTAGTAGCTCCAGCGGTCGCCCAGGCCGGACACCATGCCCTCCAGGGCGGCGTCCACCACCTCTGTCTCGTCATATTCCCCCACAAAGAGGGTGTTGACCAGCCGCAGCCCCTCCACCAGGGAACGCCCACCCTCCCCCATCCAGGCACGGACGGCCAGGAGTCCGCAGCCCAGCACGGCAACGGCGGTGAGTGCAATGGCCAGCAGAAGCTGGGCCAGGGAAAAACGTTTCTTTCGCACGGGATCAGATCCTTTCCAGAAAAGCCAGTGCGGGCGGAGGCCGATGCCTCCGCCCGCCTCTGGGCCATGCCCGCGCGCGGCGGGCGAACTTGTTGCAGCAAAACGGCGCAGCCGCGCCCGGACGTTACCAGGGGTGGGTCAGGCTCAGGCTGGGGAACTTGCTCTCCGGGTCCACACGGGTGTAGTTGTCCCGCACCTCCAGGTGCAGGTGGTTGCCCGTGGAGCTGCCGGTGGTGCCCACATAGCCGATGGTCTGGCCCTGGGACACCATCTGCCCCTCGCTCACTGCCCGGGAGCTCATGTGGGCGTAGAGGGTGGAGTTGCCGTTGCCGTGGTCGATGACCACGTAATTGCCGTAGGAGTAGTGGTAGGCGGAGGTGACCACCTGTCCGCTCTTGCAGGCCTGAATGGGGGTGCCGCCAAGGGCGGGGATGTCGATGCCGGTATGGCTGTGGGCCTTGCCGGTGATGGGGTGAATGCGGTAGCCGAACAGGGAGGTCAGCCGGTAGTAGCCGGGCAGCGGCCACAGGTAGTTGGTCTCCGAGTCGATGGTGACATTGTTTTGCCGGCGCTCCTCCTCCAGTTGCTTCTGCTTCCGGGCGATCTCCGCCTGGATCTCCGCCGCGCCCTCCATCTCGTCGTCCAGCTGGCGGTTGAGCTCCGCCGCGTCGGCATTGATCTGGTCCAGCAGCTTCTGGGCCTCCGCCACCTTGGCCTGCTGCTCCGCCTTCTTGGCCTCCTGCTGGTCCTTGGCCGCCTGCTCCTCCGCACGGGCGCTCTCCAGCTCCGCCTGAAGCCGCTCCAGCTCCTGCCGGGCCGCGGTCAGCTCCTCCATGACCTGGTTGTCGTAGTCCATCACCGCGTCAATGTCCGCCAGGCGGTCCAGCATGTCGGAGAAGTTCTCGGCGTTAAAGAGGATGGACCAATAGGACACTGTCCCCTCCTCCTCCATGGCACGTACCCGCTCACAGAACAGCTCATACTGGGCCTGCTCTTTGGCCTCCGCTTCCTTGCGCTCCGCCTCTTTCTGGGCAATTTCCTGGTCATAGTAGGAGATCTGCGCGTTGATGCTGTCCAGCTCGGCATTGATTGCCTCCAACTGCTGCTGTAGGAGCTGCCGCCTCTGCTGGGCGGCCGCCTGGTCCTCCTTCACGTCGGCTAGCTGGTTCTTCAACTCCTGCTGCTTGACCTGGCTCTCCCGCTGCTCCTCCTTCAGCGCGTCAATCTCACTCTGCGTCACCGCGCCCACGCCGCCGGCGATCATGCTGATCATGGGCAGCAGCAGCAGGAGGGCCATCACCACGGCCAGCCCGGCCACAAACACCCGGCGCCACTCGATTTTCTGTTTCTGGGGTCTCTTTTTCTGACTCTGCTTCTTTGCCACGTTGCTGCTCCTTTTACGTCCGTTCCGTTACCAATTATAGGCCCGAATGAAGGGAAGATTGGGATAATATGCCTCGGGGTCCGTCCGTTGGCCGTTGAGGCGCACCTCGTAGTGGAGGTGGGGGCCCGACGTATTGCCGGTGTCGCCCACGGCGCCGATGGTCTGCCCCTGGGACACCATCTGCCCCTCGCTCACCGCCCGCGAGGACATGTGGGCGTAGAGGGTGGTGGTGCCGTCCCCGTGGTCGATGACCACGAAGTTGCCGTAGGACCAGTTGGCGCCGGCGCCATACTCCGACATGATGACCTGTCCGCCCCTGGCCGCGTAGATGGGGACGCCGGTGGAGGCGGCCACGTCAATGCCGGTGTGGCTGTTTGGCACGTGATCCACCGGGTGCATCCGGTAGCCGAAGGCCGAGGTCAGCTTCAAGTAGGAGCTGCCGCTTCTGCTGGGCGGCCGCCTGGTCCTCTTTCACGTCAGCTAGCTGCTCTTTCAGCTCCTCCTGCCGGACCTGGCTCTCCGCCTGCTCGGCCTTCAGCGCGTCGATCTCGCTCTGGGCCGCCGCCCGCACCTGCCGGGCCAGCCCGCCCCAGGCGGGAACCAGCAGCGCGGCCGTCAGCAGAACGCAGGCCGCCCGCCGAAGGGATCTGTCAAACGCCATGGAAGCCTCCTTTTGCCGCTGCCGTTATACCTGCAGGAACTTGCGGATGGCCAGCACCGAGCCGCCCGCGCCGATGACGAAGCCGGTGAGGACGAACACGCCCAGCACCCGTAAAGCCATGGGCTGGAAGGGCAGCACGGTGATCAGGGAGATGGTGTCCGAGCCGCTGATGGCGCTGCCCACCAGCACATAGATGCCCCACTGGAGGAAGAAGGCCACCACCGCACCCACCAGCCCCAGGATCAGGCCCTCAAAGACGAAGGGCCAGCGGACAAAGGCGTTGGTGGCGCCGCACATCTTCATGATGGCGATCTCCTCCCGCCGGTTGAAGGTGGCCAGCTTGATGGTGTTGGCGATAATGAACAGGCTCACCGCCAGCAGGATCACCACCAGGATCACGGCCACCGCCCCGGCGATGTTGCGGATGACGGTGAAGCCCTCGGCGATCTCGGGGGCTGATTTAGTCTTGGCCACGCCGGTTACCTCTTTTACCGCGTTCTCTGTCTCAGTCAGCTTGCTGATGTCGTCCAGATAGACGTGGAACCGGTCCCGGTACACATCGGAGGGCAGGCCGTCAAACAGCTCGTTGCCCTCATAATCGGCCTCAAACTCCTCTTGGGCCTGCTCCTTGGTCATGAATTCCGCCCGGGCCACGTTGGGTACCGCCTCGATGTCGTCCTGGAGGGCTTTGGCCTCCTCCTGGGTGAGGCTCTCGTCGATGTACGCCGTGAATTGGTTCTCGGCCTCCAGATCGCTGAACATGTTCTCCGCATTCACCGCCACCAGGGTAAAGGAGCCCATGATGAGCAGGCAGCAGATAATCATGCAAACCGCGGCGAAGGACATAAAGCCGTGAGTGAAGATGCTGTGGAAGCCCTCTGAGAGGAAATAGCCGAAATCATATCGTTGTCTCATTGTTGTAATACCCGCCCGTCTCGTCGCTGATGATCCTGCCGTTCTCAATGGCCACCACCCGCTTGGAGAAGCGGTTGACCAGTTCCTTCGCGTGGGTGACCACCAGCACGGTGGTACCCAGCTCGTTGATGCGCTCCAGCAGCATCATGATCTCCAGGGAGCGCATGGGGTCCAGATTGCCCGTCGGCTCGTCGGCGATAATCATCTGGGGGTTGTTCACCAGGGCGCGGGCGATGGCCACCCGCTGCTGCTCGCCGCCGGAGAGCTGGTTGGGCTTGCGGTCCCCCTTCTGGTCCAGGCCCACCAGCTCCAGTACGTAGGGCACACGCTTGCGGATCTCCCGGGGGGAGGCCCCCACCGCCCGCATGGCAAAGGTCAGGTTCTCCCGCACCGTCTTTTTCTCAATGAGCCGGAAATCCTGGAAGATGACCCCCAGGGTGCGCCGCATGTAGGGCACCTGCCGGGGCCGGATGTTGTTCAGATTGTAGCCGTTGACCATCAGCCGCCCGCCGGTGGGCGCGATTTCGGCGGTGATGAGCTTCAGAATCGTAGACTTTCCGGAGCCGGAAGGGCCCACCAGAAAGACAAATTCCCCGTCGTCGATGCGCAGGTTGACCCCCTTCAGGGCCTTTGTCCCGTTGTCGTAGGACTTTTGAATGTCAATAAGCCGTATCACGCTCGGTTACCTCATTTATCGTATTCGAAAGAAATGCCCACTGCCAGCAGGGACGCCGTCTCCGGCGCCCCTGCTGGCAGTGCACTCAGTTGTCGATGCCCCGGGAGATCAGGTACTTCTTGACCATCAGCGCCACCTTGAAGGTGATGGCGTCGTCAAACTCCCGCAGATCCAGTCCGGTAAGCTTCTTGATCTTCTCCAGGCGGTACACCAGGGTGTTCCGGTGGACAAAGAGCTTCCGAGCCGTCTCGGATACGTTCAGGTTGTTCTCAAAGAACTTGTTGATGGTGAACAGGGTCTCCTGGTCCAGTGCGTCGATGGGGTTCTTCTTAAATACCTCTTGAAGGAACATCTCGCACAGGGTGGTGGGCAACTGGTAGATCAGCCGGCCGATACCCAGATTCTCGTAATTGATGATGCTCTTCTCCGTGTCGAACACCCGGCCCACGTCGATGGCGATCCCCGCCTCCTTGTAGGCCCGGGCCAACTCCCGGATGTGGCCCACGATGGTGCCGATGCCGATGACCACCCGCACATGGAGCTCCTCGGTGATCTTCTCCTCGATCTGCTTGGCGATCTTATAGAGCTCCCGTGGCTCCGCCCCCTCAGAGAGCTGCTTGATGAGGGCCACGTCAGTCTCGCTGATCGAGAGGACGAAGTCCACCTGCTTGTCGGGGAACAGGGTATGCACCACGTCAATGAGGGCGGGATCGCTGGTCTCCACCTGGCGGATCAGGAACACCGCCCGGGGCGCCTCAGAGACAAAGTGCAGCTCCTTGGCGCGGACATAGATGTCCCCCAGCAGAATGTTGTCGGAGATGATGTTCTTGACAAAGGTGGCCTTGTCGTGCTTCTCCTCATAGTAGGTCTTGGCGCCGTTCAGCGCCACCGTGGCCATGGCGCAGAGCATCTGCGCCTCGGAGTCCTCACCCTTGACAAAGGCGGCATAGTCGAACTGGGCCCCCCAGCCGGCCAGGGCCTTGAAGGTGCGCCCATCAAAGCGGACCGCGTCTCCCTCGCCCCTGTTGACCGCCTCCACGGCACCCGGCCAGTGCTCCCCGATGCAGCTCAGCTCATTGCAGGCCACCACCGTTCCCTCAGAATCGATCACGCCGATGGCTCTCTCCGTGCTGTCCTTCATCTGTAAGACAACGCTCTGAAAAATCCTGCTGGACATGGTGATAGCCTCCTTATTTTGATTCCCCCGCAGGGGGACAAACCGCTCTCTCGTCCATTTCCTTTCTATTATACCGGGTCTTTTTGCCCTTTTCAATAGGTTTTGCAAAATTTTTTGTTGAAATTGCCGAAAGCTGACAGGAAGCACAGAGGCCGTGGGCTGGGAGACGAAGGCAGGGCGCAGACGAAACCGCAGCGCTAAGACAAAGCGCTGGCATGCCCGGCTGTGCCGGGCAAGTTGGCCGTGAATGTTCCCCGCCCGGGCCGCCCCTACGCCTGCCGCAGAGCGGCCACCTCCTCCGCAGACAGGGGCCGCCACTCCCCCCTTTCCAAGGCCGGGTCCAGCATGAGCGGCCCCATGGTCAGCCGTTTGAGGTACACCACCGGCTTCCCCCGGGCCGCCAGCATGCGCTTGATCTGGTGGTACTTGCCCTCGTGCAGGGTAACGAGGGCGGTATCCGGCTGCTCCAGCACCTCCAGCCCCGCAGGCAGGCAGGCCAGCCCGTCTTCCAGCATCATCCCTGCGGCGAAGGCCGCCGCGTCCGCCCCATCCAGTTCCCCGTCCACCCGGACGAAGTAGGTCTTGTCCACGTGGTTCCGGGGGGCCAGCAGGCGGTGGGCCAGGGGGCCGTCATTGGTGAGCAGGAGCAGGCCCTCGGTGTCCTTGTCCAGCCGTCCCGCCGGGAAGAGCCCCACCCGGCGCAGATGCTGGGGCAGCAGCTCCAGCACGGTGGGCTGGCGGGGGTCCTCCGTCGCGGACACCAGCCCCGCCGGCTTGTGGAGCATCAGGTAAACCAGCCGCTCCCCGGAAACCGTTTCGCCGTCCACCTCAAAGCGGGCCGCGGGGTCGTATTTCCCGTCCGCCGCCTGGGCCGTCACGCCGTCCACGGCCACCCGGCCGGCCCGCACCAGCTCCCGCGCCTCTTTTCGGGACCACCGGCCTGTATTGGCCAAAATTTTATCCAACCGCTCCATAGGCTCCTCCTGTGGCTCGTCCTTTTTTCAACATTTTAGCATACAACGGTGGAAAAGAACATACCAATCATCACGACCACTTTTCGGAAGGGAGCGTTGCGCTGTGTTCATCATCACCGCCAAGGTCCGCAAGGGCCGAATTGCAGCCGTCGCGGCGGCTGCCGCCGTGGTCTGCGGCGTACTGGTGGCGGCCGCCGGGCTGCTGGGGGGGCGGGGCGCGGCGGCCTCCGCTGCGGTCAGCCCCAAGGGAGTCCGCACCAACGAGGACCGGATCGCCTATCTGGAGAGCTACGGCTGGTCGGTCTCCAGCGACCCCATCGCCGTGGAGGAGCTGATCATCCCCGAGCAGTTCGACGAGACCTACAGCCAGTACCTGGAACTCCAGGCCAGCCAGGGCTTCGATCTGACCGACTACTGCGGCAAGCGCGTCAAGCGGTACACCTATGAGATCACCAACTACCCCACCGGTGAGAGCGGCATCCAGGCCGGCCTGCTCGTCTACAAGAGCACGGTCATCGGCGGCGATGTGCTCTCCGCCCAGCTCGGGGGCTTCATCCACGGGCTGGAGATGCCCGCCTGAATGGAAAGCGCGGCGCTCTCGCGCCGCGCTTTCCATTCACTCCTGGAGTCTCTTGGAGGCCCGATAAAGGAAGGTCATATAGAAGACGGCGTTCGCCAGCGCAGCGACCAGTGTAACCAGCAGGAGGCCAACCAGCCTCTCGCCCATGATTGGCACAAGGAGGCCGGAGAGGATCGTGACCGCCAGGCAGGCCGCATCGAGTTTCCACACAAACCGCCCCCGGGCTGCCGTGGACAAGTCCCCTTCCGCCTCCAACCGTCTGGCGGTCTTGGTGCAGACCAGGTAGACCACCGCGAATTCGAGGATATAACCGAGCAGATCCGGGACCCCGATCAACCTGCACAGCAGCCCCGATACCCGGGCCACAACAGAGAGCACAAAGGCCGTGTGATAGCCCTTATCCACCCGGCCCGCCTGATACAGCCCCATCATGGGCAGAACCAGCGCCGCCACAACCGCAAACAGTCCGGCCGGGGGAATTATGGCCAAAATCATGGCCACAATCACAAGAAGCTGCCCGATAAAAATTCGGTTTAAACCGCGGCCGACCTCCACATTATCGCTCACGGCTCGCTCCTCTCCCGCTCCATCAGGTGGACGTTCAGATGGTTGTAGGTCATCTCAATGCCGTTCCGGTCAAAAGCCTCCTTAACCTGCTCCAACAGGTCGTAGTACAGCGTCCAGTAATCCCCCGTGGCGCACCACACCCGGACCACATACTCAATGCTGCTGTCCCGGTAGGCATTGACCCGCACAAAGGGCTCCGGCTCGGCCAGGGCCATGGGGTGCGCGGCCACGACTGCCCGCAGAACGCCGGTCACCTGCTGGAGCGGGCTGTCATAAGAGGCGTTGAAGGTGAGATCTACTCTCCTCCGCTCTTCCGTGCTGTAGTTGATGATCTTTTCCCCGGAAATCTGTCCGTTGGGTACGGAGATCACCTTGTTGTCCACCGTGCACAGCTTGGTATAGGCCAGCCCGACCTCCATCACCGTACCGGAGATGCCGCCGGCCTCCACATAGTCCCCCGCCTTGAAGGGCTTGGAGAGCAGCACCTGGATGCCGCCGGCCAGGTTGGACAGAGTGCCCTGGATGGCCAGAGACACCGCCAGTCCAATGACGCTGAGCACCGCCACCAGGCTAGTCATGGGCACTCCCACGTAGTCCAGAACGATACACAGGGTAATCATCCACAAAATAACCCGCAGGGCCGCATGGATGAAGGTATGCAGGCTCCGCTCCAGCTCCAGGCGGAGGAAAGCCCGGTCGGTCAGCCGGAGAACCAGCTTCATGACCACAAGGCAGCCTGCCAGAAGGAGCAGCAGGGTGATGAGCTTCTCCAGATTCAGCCCTTTCAGAAAGTCGGTCACCGTCTGTAAGGTCTCCTCTGCCTCGTCCGGGGTGACGGCTCCCAGGTTGGTCAGTGTAATCTGCATGTCTGATACGCCCCCTCACTCTCTTTTCCTCTGTTGTATCATAAATTCAGGGGCCTGTCCAGTAGACAGGCCCCTTCAGCCTGTCGAAAAATCGTTCCGACAGGCTGCGGAACGTTTTGTACCTTCAAACAGATACAAAACGTGGTTTGAGCCAACGCGAATGGCCCAGATCGGCCTTCTTAATAGCTGATACATCGGTTTGCTAACGGAGAAACGGCGTAGCCAAAGCTACGCCGTTTCCCGAAAACAATCTTATGCTGTCTTATGAGTGCCGGCCCAGAGGCCAGCTCTTTCTAACGGAGTGGTAATTACTCCTCGATGTCGATGACGACGCCGGAACCCACGGTACGGCCACCCTCACGGATAGCAAAACGCAGGCCCTTCTCGATGGCGATGGGGGTGATCAGCTCCACCTTCATGTCAACGTTATCGCCGGGCATGCACATCTCGGTGCCCTCGGGCAGGGTGATGACGCCGGTAACGTCGGTGGTACGGAAGTAGAACTGAGGACGGTAGTTGTTAAAGAAGGGGGTGTGACGGCCGCCCTCGTCCTTGCTCAGAACGTACACCTGGCCCACAAACTTGGTGTGGGGGTGAATGGAGCCGGGCTTACACAGAACCTGGCCACGCTCGATGTCGGTCTTGGCGACGCCGCGCAGCAGGGTGCCGATGTTGTCGCCGGCCTCAGCAAAGTCCAGCAGCTTGCGGAACATCTCGATGCCGGTGACGACGGTCTTCTTCTTCTCGTCGGTCAGGCCAACGATCTCGACTTCCTCGTTCATCTTGATGGTACCGCGCTCCACACGGCCGGTAGCGACGGTGCCGCGGCCAGTGATGGTGAACACGTCCTCGACGGGCATCAGGAAGGGCTGATCCGCCTTACGGTCAGGAGTGGGGATATAGCTGTCGACGGCATCCATCAGCTCCTTGATGCAGGCGAAGTCGGGATCGTCCACACCGCCCTCGCAGGTCAGGGCGTTCAGAGCGGAGCCCTTGATGATGGGGATATCGTCGCCGGGGAACTCGTACTTGGACAGGGTCTCGCGGACCTCCATCTCGACCAGCTCCAGCAGCTCCTCGTCGTCCACCTGATCGCACTTGTTCAGGAACACGACGATGGCGGGCACGCCCACCTGACGGGCCAGCAGGATGTGCTCCTTGGTCTGAGCCATGGGGCCATCGGTGGCGGCGATAACCAGGATGGCGCCGTCCATCTGAGCAGCACCGGTGATCATGTTCTTGATATAGTCGGCGTGGCCCGGGCAGTCAACGTGGGCATAGTGACGGGCATCGGTCTCGTACTCCACGTGGGCGGTGTTGATGGTGATGCCGCGCTCACGCTCCTCGGGAGCCTTGTCGATGCTGGAGTAATCCTCGTACTGAGCCTGGCCCTTCAGAGCCAGATACTTGGTGATAGCGGCGGTCAGAGTGGTCTTGCCGTGGTCAACGTGGCCGATGGTGCCGATGTTGACATGGGGCTTGGTACGCTCAAATTTAGCCTTAGCCATTTGGATGTTCCTCCTTAAATTCTGATAGTAAGATGGTTCTTATTTCCACAATAATGCGAAAATATTGTATAGCATTGCAGGATAAAATGCAATACCCTTGTTGCGAGAAATGCCAAAGGACGGAAATTAATCGTCCTTGCGGCCCCGCTCCGCGATAATCTTCTCGGCGATGCTCTTGGGGATCTCCACATAGCTGTGGGGCTCCATGGAGTACTGGCCGCGGCCCTGGGTGGAGGAGCGCAGGTCAGTGGCGTAGCCGAACATGCTGGCCAGGGGCACCAGGGCATCCACCTGAGTGGCGCCGGGACGGCTCTCCTGGCCCTGAATCATGCCGCGGCGGCTGGTCAGATCGCCGATGACGTTGCCCAGATACTCGTCGGGCACGATGACAGAAACCTTCATCACGGGCTCCAGCAGGATGGCGTCTGCCTTGCGGCAGGCCTCCTTGAACGCCATGGAGCCGGCGATCTTGAACGCCATTTCGGAGGAGTCGACCTCGTGGTAGGAGCCGAAGGTCAGGTGGACCTTCACATCCACAACAGGGTAACCGGCCAGAACACCCGCCTGCATGGCGCCCTGGATACCGGCGTCCACCGCAGGGATATACTCCTTGGGGATAACGCCGCCGGTAATCTCGTTGAGGAACTCATAGCCCTTGCCGGGCTCATTGGGCTCCACGGTGATGCGGACGTGGCCGTACTGGCCCTTACCGCCAGACTGGCGGGCATACTTGGTATCCTGCTCGACCGACTTCTTGATGGTCTCCTTGTAGGCGACCTGGGGTGCGCCCACGTTGGCCTCCACCTTGAACTCGCGGAGCAGACGGTCGACGATGATCTCCAGGTGGAGCTCGCCCATGCCGGCGATAATGGTCTGACCGGTCTCCTCGTCGGTCCAGGTACGGAAGGTGGGGTCCTCTTCAGCCAGCTTTACCAGCGCCAGGCCCATCTTCTCCTGACCAGCCTTGGTCTTGGGCTCGATTGCCACGCGGATGACAGGGTCAGGGAACTCCATGGACTCCAGGATGATGGGGTGATTATCATCGCACAGGGTATCGCCGGTGGTGGTGTTCTTCAGGCCCACGGCGGCGGCGATGTCGCCGGAGAAGACCTCTTCGATGTCCTCCCGGTGGTTGGCATGCATCTGCAGGATGCGGCCGATGCGCTCCTTCTGGTTCTTGGTGCTGTTGAGCACGGAGGAACCGGTGGTGAGCTTGCCGGAGTACACACGGAAGAAGGACAGGCGGCCCACGTAGGGGTCGGTCATAATCTTAAAGGCCAGGGCGGAGAAGGGCGCGTTGTCGTCGGCGGGACGCTCGTCCTCCTCGTCGGTGTCGGGGTTCACACCCTTGATGGCCGGGATGTCCAGCGGGGAGGGCATGAAGTCCACGATGGCGTCCAGCAGCTTCTGAACACCCTTGTTGCGGTAAGAGGTACCGCAGGTCACGGGAACCAGCAGGTTCTCGATGGTGCCCTTGCGCAGAGCCCGGCGGATCATATCCTCGGGGATGGGCTTCTCCTCCAGGGCCAGCTCCATGATCTCATCGTCGATGTCAGCACAGGCGTCGATGAGCTTGGTGCGGTACTCCTGGGCCAGCTCCAGCATATCGGCGGGGATCTCCTCCACGCGCATGTCCTTGCCCAGCTCGTCGTAGTAGATGTCGGCATCCATCTCCACCAGGTCGATGATGCCCTTGAAGGTATCCTCGGAGCCGATGGGGAGCTGGATGGGCACCGCGTTGCACTTGAGCCGGTCGTGGATCATGTTGAGCACGTTGTAGAAGTCCGCGCCCATGATGTCCATCTTATTGACGTAAATCATGCGGGGGACCTTGTAGTGGTCGGCCTGGCGCCACACGGTCTCAGACTGGGGCTCGACGCCGCCCTTGGCGCACATGACGGTCACGGAGCCGTCCAGCACGCGCAGGGAGCGCTCCACCTCCACGGTGAAGTCCACGTGGCCCGGAGTGTCGATGATGTTGATGCGGGTCTGGGGGAACTGGTCCTTGGACCCCTTCCAATAGCAGGTGGTAGCCGCGGAAGTGATGGTGATGCCGCGCTCCTGCTCCTGAGCCATCCAGTCCATGGTGGCGGTGCCGTCATGGGTCTCACCGATCTTGTAGTTGACGCCGGTGTAGTAGAGGATACGCTCGGTGGTGGTGGTCTTACCGGCATCGATATGGGCCATGATACCGATGTTTCTGGTATTCTCTAAGGTAACTTTCCTAGGCATACTCTAACTCCTTATTACCAGCGATAGTGCGCGAAGGCCTTGTTGGACTCGGCCATCTTGTGGGTGTCCTCGCGCTTCTTGACCGCGGAGCCGAGGTTGTTGGCGGCATCCATGATCTCGCCGGCCAGCCGCTCCTTCATGGTCTTCTCGCTGCGGGCGCGGGAGTAGTTAGTCAGCCACCGCAGACCAAGGGTCTGACGGCGCTCGGGGCGAACCTCGATGGGCACCTGGTAGGTGGCGCCGCCCACGCGGCGGGCCTTGACCTCCAGGGACGGCATGATGTTCTCCAGAGCGGTGGTGAACACGTCCAGGGGGTCCTTCTCGGTCTTCTCCTTGATGATGTCGAAAGCACCGTAGACGACCTTCTGAGCCACACCCTTCTTGCCGTCCAGCATGATGCTGTTGACCAGCTTGGTCACCAGGACGGAGTTGTAAATCGGATCGGGCAGAACCTCCCGCTTGGGTACGTTTCCTCTTCTGGGCACTTTGCTTCCCTCCTTCATAGTATGATTTCATAGGTACTCGAAGGCTTTTCAGAAAAGCCCCCGTGTAAGACAAGTGCCTGCTTGTCCAGTGCCCCACAGAAAACGCCCCCTATTATATATAGGTAAGCGCTTCCGCAAGGACAACTGCCTTGCGCGTTTGCGCATAAAGTCTCTCATTGGGTTTTCAGAAGAATTTTTACGGAGAAAAATTACTTCTTGCCGGCCTTGGGCCGCTTCGCGCCGTACTTGGAACGGGCCTGCATGCGGTTGGCAACGCCCTGGGCATCCAGAGTGCCGCGGATGATGTGGTAACGCACGCCGGGCAGGTCCTTGACACGGCCGCCGCGGATCATGACCACAGAGTGCTCCTGCAGGTTGTGACCGACACCGGGGATATAGGCGGTGACCTCCATCCCGTTGGTCAGACGCACACGGGCGATCTTACGCAGAGCGGAGTTCGGCTTCTTGGGGGTGGCGGTACGAACCGCGGTGCACACACCTCTCTTCTGGGGAGAAGGCAGGTCGGTCATGCGGTTCTGCAGGGTGTTCAGGCCCTTCTGCATGGCGGGAGCGGTGGACTTGTAGGTCGCGGCCTCGCGTCCCTTGCGGACGAGCTGGTTAAACGTAGGCATGGTTTTCCTCCTTTCTTGGTTTCTAAAGAATATATTTTAACGAAACGGATGAAAATTATTCCGTTTCGCTAAAATCAGTGCAGCAGCGCGGCCACCGCGCTGGGCACGGCGATACCGCATGCGGAGCCCAGTTCCTTCATCTGGGGAACCCGCTCCACCGGAATCTGTTTTTCTGCGCACAGGGCCTCCACCGGGGCGGTCACCCTGGGATCGGCATCCTCTGCCAGAAAAACCCGGGCGGCTTTCCCATCATTGACGGCCCGCTTGGTCTGCTTGACGCCGACCACCTTGGAGCCCTGCTTGAGTTCCGTCAGCATGCGGTCTGCCTCCCATCGCTTGATTTGCAGGGCCGTCTGGCTTTTCTGCCGCGTATCCCCTTTTGGCAGGCATACCTGCGCGATTTAGAATTTTACCATATGCGAATTCTAAAGTCAATCAGAAAATCACTAGATTTTGCAAAGCTTTCCGGCCCGTTTCCAGTCAGAACCGCCAGAGCGGCGGAGGGGCTTCCCCCCTCCGCCGCTCCCCTGGCACTATTCAATCATTCGTTTTTTGCAATTTCCTCTGCAATTGGGTCGCCCATGGCCTGATATTTTTCCTTTCCCCTGCACAGAAGGGCTCCCACTACTGCGCCTATAACGGCTGGAGCCAGCCACGCAAAGCCCAAATCGGAGAGCGGGAACATACTCATCAGGTCCTTCAACCAGCCAATGTCAGGCGCCACACTAAGCACCGCGTCCCCCAGGCTCACAATCCCCGCCATCAAAACGCCGCCCTTGTAGAAACCGTCGTTCGGCAGAAAGCGGTCCAGCAGTCCCAAGATGGTCATAACAATGCAGACCGGATAGATCACCAGGAAAATTGGTGTAACATAGTTCACGATATTCTGTACTCCGGTGATCCCCATGAAAACTCCGATGATGCAGGCTATCAGCATCAGCAGCTTGTAGGGCACTCTCTTTTTTAGAAATTCATAAATAAATGAGACAACTGTGGTTCCAATGCCGACCGCAGTCGTCAGACAGGCCATGGCTACCGCGCCGCCCATACAAGCCAGCCCGGCAGTCCCCATGATTTGCCGAATGACACCAGAGAGCAGCGCAGTCTGGGCAGTATCCTGGGCATAGATACCGCTAGCCGTGGCGCCAATGTAGGTCAGAGTACCATAAACAGCAAACAGGGCGATAATGCAGACGATACCCGCCATAAATCCGCCTCTTCGGCTCTCCTTTCCGTCATAGCCTCGGCGGCGGAGATCACCCAGGATGACGCTTGCAAACATGATGCCGACCGTCAGATCGCCTGTATTATAGGCCGTCAGCATGGCATCCCCAAAGGGGTTTCCGATCCCGGTATCCACTGGCTCCCCTACCGGCGTCACCACACCCTTGATAAGGACAATTGCCAGAAGCACCAGTAGGATAGGCGTCATATATTTCCCCAGCTTGTCGATCACCGACTCCCGGTCACAGGCAAAAAAGTAGACCAAAACAAAGAACACAATGATAACTGCCCAGTTGGGCACCTGCGGGAAAAGCGGCTGAATTCCGATTTCATAAGTGGTAGCGGCACTCTTGGGTAAGGTAGAGCCCATGGCGATCAGTGTACAGCTCACCAGATAAAACGCGTTATAACACCACGGAGACACGTGGCCCATTAGGTCCTCAGAGCCCTCTCCGACGTTATTAACCGCCCAGAGAGCCATAACTGGCAGAACGATGCCACCCAGCAGCAGGCCCATAGCACCTAGGAACCACTCCTGTCCGCTGAACAGGCCAATTTGCGGCGGGAATATCAGGTTTCCGGCACCAAACATGGTGGAAAACAGCGCCAAACCTACAATCACGGTATCCTTCCAGAAGGATTTCTTCTTCATAGTGCTTCCTCCCCGTTGTTTCGTTGCCTATGATCTAAGCTGTGAACGGACTACAGCGTTTCCGCCCGATAGACTGTCACACCATTTAACACCGTCTCCAAAACCTTAACCCGATTAAAGTCTTGGTGAGAGATTTTAAACAGATCCCGGTCCAGCACCACAAGGTCGGCCTGCTTGCCCAGCTCCAGGGTGCCGCGGACGGCCTCATCCCGGCTGGCCCAGGCGGCATCGGAGGTGAACAGGCGCACCGCCTGCTCCACGGTGAGGGCCTGCTCGGGCAGGTAGACCCTGGTGCCCGCCCGGTTCTGCCGGGTGACGGCGGCGCGCAGGTTGTCCAACACGTTGAAGGGCTCCACCGGGCAGTCGGAGCCGCCGCTGACCCGGATGCCCAGATCCTCCATGGCCTTCCAGTTGTAGCACTCCTTCGCGTGGGCCTCCCCCACCCGCTCGGCGATGATGTTCATGTCGGCGTCAATGAAGATGGGCTGGATGTACGCCTGGAGGCCCAGGGCCTTCATCCGCTCCAGCAGGGCGGGGGTGGTAGTCTGGGCGTGGACGATGCCGTGGCGGTGGTCCGGCCAGGGCTCCTCCCGCTCCACCCGCTCGATGGCGTCGCACACCTTGCGGAAGGCTAGGTCGCCGATGGCATGCACCGCCACGTCCATATGGGCGGTATGGGCCGCGCGAATCCGGCTGCACAGCTCTTCCTCGGTGTAGATAGGGATGCCGTGGTTGTCCGGCTCGTCCAGGTAGCCGTCAATCATCTCCGCCGACTTGGCCCCCAGGGAGCCGTCCTGGAGCAGCTTGCGGGGGCCGGTGCGGAAGAGGCTCTCCCGGTCGGCTGGATCGCTGCGCACCGCCTGGAGCCGCTCAAAGTCCTCGGGCTCCACCAGGCACTGCTCGTAGACCCGCACCGTCAGTTCTCCGTCCGCCTCCATCTCCCGGAAGATGCCGATCAATCGGATAGGGTCCACTCCGGCAATGGCCTTCAGATCGTCGGAATTGACACAGGTAATGCCCGCCGCGTTCAGATCCCGCTGGCCCAGCCGGATCAGCTCCTTTACATAGGCGTCATCCGCCTGGGGGAGCACCTTCATATACAGGCGGGCGGCATCCTCCCGCAGAATGCCGTTGGAAAAGTCCACCAGGGCCAGCACCTCGGGCGCCACATCCTCCAGCGCGCGGATGCGCTCCAGCATTACGGAGTTGCAGGCCCCGATGTGCAGGCAGGTCCGCAGCATACACACCGGGATATCGGTGGAGATGCGGTCCAGATCCTCCCGCGTCACCAGGCGCCCCTCCGCCATGGTCTCTTGATTCCAGCCCATGCCGATCAGGTAGGATGGGTGGTCCCGCTCAATCCGGGCCCGCCCCCGTTCTATGATCTCCCCGATGGACGCCACACCAAACAGGGAGAGGTTTTTCTGAATCATGGCGTAGTGGAGCAGGTGCATGTGGGAATCGGTGAAGCCGGGCAGCACCATGGCACCCTGTAAATCCCTCGTCTCATCCCACGCCTGCGCCAGAGCCTCCTGAACGCTCCCCAAAAAGGTCAGTCTGCCGTCCTCCGCGCCCACCGCCTCATAGCGGCGCATGGCGCCGTCCATCGAGGCAACCGTTCCGTTGTACCAAAGTCTCCGCATATCAGCCTTCCTTTCTGCCTGCGGCAAGTTTCGTGCACTTAACTTTGCAAACGGGATGCCAGCTCACCCTAATGCCCAAAAAAGGACCCGAGGGCCGGTATTATAGGACATACCTCCGGCTCTCGGGCCCTTTTTCAGGGGGAAAATATTTTGCGGCGCAAAATTTTTTACAGGTCAAATTTTTTCAGCTTGTACTTCAAATTCTGCCGGGACAGGCCCAGCAGGCGGGCTGCCTGGGAGATGGAGCCGGCCTGCTGCATAGCCCGGCTGAGCAGCTCCCGCTCGTAGGAGTCCAGCGCCCGGGTGAGGGAAAAGCTCTCCTCCAGGCGCAGGGCCTCCGGCAGCTCCGGCGGCCGGTTCAGGCCGCCCAGCCGCCCGGCCAGGATCTCCTCCATGTCCTCCACGGTGAGGCGCTCCCCCCGGGCGACGGCCACCGCCCCCTCGATGGCGTTTTTCAGCTCCCGCACATTGCCCGGCCACGCATAGCCCCGGAGCAGCCGGAGGGCCCGCTCGCTCAGCCCCCGCACCCTCCGGTGCAGCTTCCGGTTATAGTGCTCGATAAAGTAGTCCGCAAGCGGGCCGATGTCGCACAGCCGCTCCCGCAGGGGCGGGAGCGTCAGGCGAATCACCCCCAGGCGGTAGTACAGATCCTCCCGCAGGCGCCCCTCCCGGATGAGCTTCTGAGGCTTCTCGTTTACCGCCGCCACGATCCGCACGTCGAAGGGGATGTCCCGGCTACCCCCCAGACGGCGCACTTTCTTCTCCTCCAGCACCTTGAGCAGCTTGGCCTGGAGGGCCGGGTCCATGGAGTTGATCTCGTCCAGGAACAGGGTGCCGCCGTCCGCCTCCTCCAGCAGCCCCTTGCGGGTGAGGGCGCCGGTGTAGCTTCCCTTTTCCGTGCCAAAAAACAGGCTCTCCAGCAGGGTGGCCGGGATGGCCGCACAGTTTTGGGAGACAAAAGGTCCCGCCCGGCCGCCCTCGCTGTGGAGCGACTCGGCCACCAGCTCCTTGCCCGTTCCCGTCTCACCATAGATGAGCACCGACGAGTCCAGCCCAGCCACGTCCCGGATGCGGCTCTTGAGGGCCAACATGGCCGGGTCTTCCGTGAGCATCCGGTCCAGGGTGGACAGGCCGCCGCCCTCCCCGCCACGGATCACCCGCTGGTCAATGGTGTGGTACTTGGACGAGTCCACCACGCACTCCACCCGGCCGTCCACCACGATGGGGATGGTGGTGGACTCCAGCAGCACCCGCTCCCCCCGGTGGTTGTTGATGTCCTGGAGAACGTTGTAGCTGGCCCGGCCCGTCCGCAGGGCGGTAAGGATGGTGCTGCTCTCCCCGTCCAGCTCCGGATAGAGCTCCAGAATGTGCCGCCCCACCGTGTCCTGGGAGCACCAGTAGCTGTTCAGCGGAATCCGGTGGTATTCGATGATCCCCTCCCGGTTGACCACCAGAATTCCGTCCGTATCCTCGCAGAGGCGGAGTACCTCGCCAATCTGATCCAGAAACCGCTCCAGCATGCCTGCTCTCCCCTTCTGTTCATGAGAATATAAAAAAATCTGGATTTCTCCAGATTCGACGGATAAAACAATTGACTTTTGTTCCCTTTTCATGGTATACTGAAATGCTCTTATCTTCCAATCCAGTTTTCCCGATTTTTTCCCAGCTTGGACACAGTTTAGCATGCGGGGCGGGAAAGCGCAAGAGGATTTGTTTCTTTTTTGTCCACACAGCCGAGCGTGTACTTCCTTCTTCCCCGCCGCGCTTTGTCGGGTTTGACGGAAGACAGCCGATGGAAACCGGAGAGCGCTGCCGCCCAACGCTCCCCAAACAAAGAAAACGAGGTGTTTTTTCTACGATGGTCAAGGACGTCTACTACGGCAAGCCCCTCCGCAAGAGCTTTGCCCGCCATGAAGAAATCCTGGACATGCCCAACCTCCTGGAGGTGCAGAAGAACTCCTATCAGTGGTTCCTGGACACGGGACTGCGGGAGGTCTTCAAGGACGTGGCCTCGATCACCGACTACGCGGGCAACCTGGAGCTCTCCTTCATCGACTACTCCATGGATGAGCCCCCCAAGTACAGCGTGGAGGAGTGCAAGGCCCGGGACGCCACGTACGCCGCGCCCATCAAGGTGCGGGTGCGCCTGCGCAACAAGGAGACCGAGGAGATCAAGGAGCAGGAGATCTTCATGGGCGACTTCCCCCTGATGACCAAGGCCGGCACCTTCGTCATCAACGGCGCCGAGCGCGTCATCGTCTCCCAGATCGTCCGCTCCCCCGGCATCTATTACTCCCACACCGAGGACAAGGCCGGCGGCATCACCTACGCCACCACCGTCATCCCCTACCGGGGCGCCTGGCTGGAGTATGAGACCGACCTGAACGACGCCTTCTACGTGCGCATCGACAAGAACCGCAAGCTGCCCATCACCTGCCTGATCCGTGCGGTGGGCCCCAAGACCGACCCCGAGATCCTCGAGCTGTTCGGTGAGGATCCCCGCATCGTTGCCACCCTGGAGAAGGACGCCTGCAAAACCTATGAGGACGCGCTGCTGGAGATCTACCGCAAGCTGCGCCCCGGCGAGCCCCCCACGGTGGACTCCGCCGAGAGCCTGCTCAACGCCCTGTTCTTCGACCCCCGGCGCTACGACCTGTCCGCCGTGGGCCGCTACAAGTTCAACAAGAAGCTGTCGATCTGGACCCGCCTGGTGAATCAGACCCTGGCCGCCCCCGTGGCCGACCCCATGACCGGCGAGATCATCGCCGAGCCCGGCGAGGTGCTCACCCGTGAGCGGGCCCACGAGCTGGACGACAAGGGCGTCAACGAGGTTGTACTGGAGCTCGACGGCGTGCAGATCAAAGTATTCTCCAATCACATGGTGGATATGTCCAAGTTCGTGGACTTTGATCCGGAGGAGTGCGGCGTCAGTGAGAAGGTACGCTTCACCGTGCTGCAGGAGCTGCTCCAGAATTACACCGGCGAGGAGCTCAAGGAGGCCGTGAAGGAGCGCATCGACGACCTCATTCCCAAGCACATCATCGTGGACGACATCATGGCGTCCATCAACTACCTCAACTGCCTGGCCCACGGGGTGGGCTCCGCCGACGACATCGACCACCTGGGCAACCGCCGCCTGCGCTGCGTGGGCGAGCTGCTCCAGAACCAGTTCCGCATCGGCTTCTCCCGCATGGAGCGGGTGATCCGGGAGCGCATGACCATCCAGGATCTGGACATCGTCACCCCCCAGAGCCTCATCAACATCCGCCCCGTCACCGCCTCCATCAAGGAGTTCTTCGGCTCCTCCCCCCTGAGCCAGTTCATGGACCAGACCAACCCTCTGGCCGAGCTGACCCACAAGCGCCGTATGTCCGCCCTGGGCCCCGGCGGCCTGTCCCGTGACCGCGCCTCCTTCGACGTGCGCGACGTCCACTACTCCCACTACGGCCGCCTCTGCCCCATCGAGACTCCCGAAGGTCCCAACATCGGCCTGATCTCCTATCTGGCCTCCTATGCCCGCATCAACCGCTACGGCTTCATCGAGGCCCCCTACCGCAAGGTGGATAAAGCCACCGGCCACGTCACCGATCAGGTGGACTATATGACCGCCGACGTGGAGGACCAGTACACCATCGCCCAGGCCACCGAGCCGCTGGACGAGAACGGCTGCCTGGTACACGACCGTATCACCTGCCGCCACCGCAACGAGATCATCGACGTGGACCGGGATCAGGTGGACTATATGGACATCTCCCCCAAGATGATGTTCTCCATCGCCACCGCCCAGATCCCCTTCCTGGAGAACGACGACGCCAACCGCGCCCTGATGGGCGCCAACATGCAGCGTCAGGCCGTGCCCCTGCTGACCACCCAGGCTCCCATCGTGGCCACCGGCCAGGAGCACAAGAACTGCATCGACTCCGAGGTGGCCATCCTGGCTGAGGACGACGGCGTGGTTACCAAGGTGGCCGCCGACTCCGTCTCCGTCCGCTACGACGACGGCCGCGTGGAGGACTACCGGCTCACCAAGTACCTGCGCTCCAACCACGGCACCTGCATCAACCAGCGTCCCATCGTGGACGCCGGCCAGCGGGTGGAGAAGGGCGAGGTCATTGTGGACGGCCCCTCCACCAACAACGGCGAGATCGCCCTGGGCAAGAACATCCTCATGGGCTTCATGACCTGGGAGGGCTACAACTACGAGGACGCCATCCTGCTCAACGAGCGCATGGTGAAGGAGGACGTGTTCACCTCCATCCACATCGAGGAGTACGAGACCGAGAGCCGCGACACCAAGCTGGGCCCCGAGGAGATCACCCGTGACATCCCCAACGTGGGCGAGGACGCCCTGAAGGATCTGGACGAGCGGGGCATCATCCGCGTAGGCGCCGAGGTGCGCGCCGGCGACATTCTGGTTGGCAAGGTCACCCCCAAGGGCGAGACCGACCTCACCGCTGAGGAGCGGCTGCTCCGCGCCATCTTCGGCGAGAAGGCCCGCGAGGTGCGCGACACCTCCCTGAAGGTGCCCCACGGCGAGAGCGGCATCATCGTGGACGTGAAGGTCTTCACCCGCGAGGCGGGCGATGAGCTCTCCCCCGGCGTGAACATGGTGGTGCGCGTCTACATCGCCCAGAAGCGCAAGATCTCCGTGGGTGACAAGATGGCCGGCCGCCACGGTAACAAGGGCGTCGTGTCCCGCATCCTGCCCCAGGAGGATATGCCCTTCCTGCCCGACGGCACCCCCCTGGACATCGTGCTGAACCCCCTGGGCGTGCCCTCCCGTATGAACATCGGCCAGGTGCTGGAGGTCCACCTGGGCTACGCGGCCAAGACCCTGGGCTGGAAGGTGGCCACCCCCGTCTTCAACGGCGCCGACGAGAAGGACATCGCCGAGACCCTGAAGATGGCCGGCCTGCGCCCCGACGGCAAGAGCTGGCTGTACGACGGCCGCACCGGCGAGCGGTTTGACAACCCTGTCACCGTGGGCTACGTCTACTTCCTCAAGCTCCACCACCTGGTGGACGACAAGATCCACGCCCGCTCCACCGGCCCCTACTCCCTGGTCACCCAGCAGCCCCTGGGCGGCAAGGCCCAGTTTGGCGGCCAGCGCTTCGGCGAGATGGAGGTGTGGGCCCTGGAGGCCTACGGCGCGGCCTACACCCTGCAGGAGATCCTCACCGTCAAGTCCGACGATGTCACCGGCCGCGTGCGCACCTACGAGTCCATCGTCAAGGGCCACAACGTGCCCAAGCCCGGCGTGCCCGAGTCCTTCAAGGTCCTGGTCAAGGAGCTGCAGTCCCTGTGCCTGGACATCAAGGTGCTGGACGACCAGGGCGCGGAGATCGAGCTGAAGGACGACGACGAGGACAACTACCAGCCCGGCAAGTTCCGCGACGAGGACGACGACTACTACGGCTACGACGCCGGCGGGGAGTCCGACTTCGCCGCCGCGGGCTACACCCTTAAGGAGGGCAGCGACGACGACGACCTGGCCGCCGCGGACGCAGAGGAGCTGGACGACAGCGACGACTTCTCGGATGACTATTCCGATGAGGATATGGACTAATTAAGGGAGGACGAGCAAAGATATGAGTTACGCTGAATTCGACGCCATCCAGATCGGCATCGCCTCCCCGGAGCAGATCCGCGAGTGGTCCTACGGCGAGGTCAAGAAGCCGGAGACCATCAACTACCGCACCCTCAAGCCGGAGCGGGACGGTCTGTTCTGCGAGCGGATCTTTGGCCCCACCAAGGACTGGGAGTGCCACTGCGGCAAGTACAAAAAGATCCGCTACAAGGGCAAGATCTGCGACCGCTGCGGCGTGGAGGTCACCCGTGCCAAGGTGCGCCGTGAGCGCATGGGCCACATCGAGCTGGCCGCCCCGGTGAGCCACATCTGGTATTTCAAGGGCATCCCCTCCCGCATGGGCCTGCTGTTGGACATCAGCCCCCGTATTCTGGAGAAGGTGCTCTACTTCGCCAGCTATATTGTCACTGACCCCGGCTTCTCCCCCCTGGCCAAGAACCAGATCCTCTCCGAGAAGGAGTACCGCGACATGCGGGAGAAGTACGAGGACGACTTCGAGGCCGGCATGGGTGCCGAGGCCGTGAAGAAGCTGCTCCAGGACATTGATCTGGAGGAGCTGTCCAACCAGCTCCGCGCCGAGCTGAAGGACGCCTCCGGCCAGAAGAAGGCCCGCATCGTCAAGCGCCTGGAGGTGGTAGACGCCTTCCGCATCTCCGGCAACAAGCCCGAGTGGATGATCATCGACGTGCTGCCGGTGATCCCCCCCGAGCTGCGCCCCATGGTACAGCTGGACGGCGGCCGCTTTGCCACCTCCGATCTGAACGACCTGTACCGCCGGGTGATCAACCGCAACAACCGCCTGAAGCGTTTGATCCAGCTCAACGCCCCCGACATCATCGTGCGCAACGAGAAGCGGATGCTCCAGGAGGCGGTGGACGCCCTCATCGACAATGGCCGCCGGGGCCGCGCCGTCACCGGCGCTAACAACCGCGCCCTCAAGAGCCTGTCCGACATGCTCAAGGGCAAGCAGGGCCGCTTCCGCCAGAACCTGCTGGGCAAGCGCGTGGACTACTCCGGCCGTTCCGTCATCGTGGTCGGCCCCGAGCTGAAGATCTACCAGTGCGGCCTGCCCAAGGAGATGGCCATCGAGCTCTTCCGTCCCTTCGTGATGAAAAAGCTGGTGGAGGACGGCCTGGCCAACAACATCAAGTCCGCCAAGAAGATGGTGGACAAGGGCAAGGCCGAGGTGTGGGACGCCCTGGAGTTCGTGATCAAGGACCACCCCGTCATGCTCAACCGCGCCCCCACCCTGCACCGCCTGGGCATCCAGGCCTTCGAGCCCGTGCTCGTGGAGGGCCGCGCCATCAAGCTGCACCCCCTGGTGTGTACCGCCTTCAACGCCGACTTCGACGGCGACCAGATGGCCGTCCACGTGCCCCTGTCCGCCGAGGCCCAGACCGAGGCCCGGGTGCTCATGCTCTCGGCCAACAACCTGCTGCGGCCCCAGGACGGCGGCCCCGTCACCGTGCCCACCCAGGACATGGTGCTCGGCTCCTACTACCTGACCTATGAGAAGTATCCCGAGCACACCGCCGAGGAGACCTACGACGACGTGGCTGCGGTGAAGGCCGCCCTGGCCGCGGGTGCCATCACCCCCGATTCCTATGTCTGGGTGAAGAACCCCGGCTCCCTGGATGATATTCCCACCTATGCCGGCATCTGCTCCGAGACCGAGGACGGCGCGCTGCCCCGCGAGGTACTCCACGTCTTCTCCAACGACATCGAGGCCCGCCTGGCCTACGACGAGGGCGAGCTGGAGCTCCACGTGCCCATCCTGGTCCGCCGGGAGGCGGAGGTGGACGGCGTTGTCCGCCACAAGCTGGTGCGCACCACCGTGGGCCGCCTGCTCTTCAACGAGGGCATCCCCCAGGATCTGGGCTTCGTGGACCGCAGCGACCCCGAGCAGATGTTCGACCCCGAGGTCAACTTCATCGTTGGCAAGAAGCAGCTTGGCAAGATCATCGACAAGTGCATCGTCAAGCACGGCTTCACCGTGTCTGCCCATGTGCTGGACACCATCAAGAACCGGGGCTACAAGTTCTCCACCCGCGGCTCCCTCACCGTTTCTATCTACGACATGACCATCCCCGAGAAGAAGTATGGCCTGATCGCCGATACCGAGAAGGAGATCGTCAAGATCGAGCGGCAGTACAAGCGCGGCTTCCTCACCAATGAGGAGCGTTACCGCCTGGTGGTCGAGGCCTGGGAAAAGACCACCAAGGACGTGACCGACGCCCTGATGGCCGGCCTGGACCGCTACAACCCCATCTGGATGATGGCGGACTCCGGCGCCCGTGGTTCCTCCGCCCAGATCCGCCAGTTGGCCGGCATGCGCGGCCTGATGGCCGACACCTCCGGCCGCACCATCGAGATCCCCATCAAGTCCAACTTCCGTGAGGGCCTGTCCGTGCTGGAGTACTTCATCTCCTCCAGAGGCGCCCGAAAGGGCATGGCCGATACGGCTCTGCGTACCGCCGACTCGGGTTACCTGACCCGCCGTCTGGTGGACGTGTCCCAGGAGGTCATCATCCGCGAGCACGACTGCGGCACCGACGACGGCATCACCGTCAGCGAGATCGTGGAGAACGGCCAGGTGATCGAGACCTTCGGCGAGCGGCTCAAGGGCCGTTACCCGGTGGAGGATATCTGCGATCCCCAGACCGGCGAGGTGCTCATCGACCACCACACCATGATGACCGCCGACCACGCCAAGCTGCTGGAGGACCACGGCATCCACTCCGTGAAGATCCGCAGCGTGCTCACCTGCCGCGCCCGCAGTGGCGTTTGTTCCAAGTGCTATGGCATCAACCTGGCCATTGGCGAGCCCGTGGGTGAGGGCGAGGCCGTGGGCATCATCGCCGCCCAGTCCATCGGCGAGCCGGGCACCCAGCTCACCATGCGTACCTTCCACACCGGCGGCGTCGCCGGCGGCGACATCACCCAGGGTCTTCCCCGTGTTGAGGAGCTGTTCGAGTCCCGCAAGCCCAAGAAGATGGCCCAGTTGGCCGAGATCAGCGGCCGGGTCACTCTGGAGGAGGCCAAGCGCAACGCCATCTGCAACGTCACCATCACCGCCAACGACGGCGAGGTGGTCTCCTACGCCCTGCCCTACGCGGGCCTGCGGGTGAAGGACGGCGACACTGTGGAGAAGGGCTTCGCCCTCACCGAGGGTGCCCTCTACCCCCAGGACGTCCTCCGGGTGCGCGGTGTCCACGCCGTGTACGACTACCTCATCCAGGAGGTTCAGAAGCCCTACCGCCAGCAGGGCGTTGACATCAACGACAAGCACATCGAGGTCATCTGCCGCCAGATGATGCGCAAGGTGCGGGTGGAGGACGCGGGCGATTCCGATCTGCTCAGCGGTTCCACCGTCGATCTCATCCGCTTTGAGGATGCCAAGGAGGCCGTGCAGAAGCGCATCGACGCCGGCGAGACCAACGACGGCCTCGAGCTCAAGCTGCCCACCTGCACCCGCCTGCTGATGGGCATCACCAAGGCCTCTCTGGCCACCGACTCCTTCCTGTCCGCCGCCTCCTTCCAGGAGACCACCAAGGTGCTCACCGAGGCCGCTATTCAGGGCAAGGTGGACCACCTGCTGGGCCTGAAGGAGAACGTCATCATCGGCAAGCTGATTCCCGCCGGCTCCGGCCTGTCCGTCTACCGCAAGTACGACAAGGTGGACGACGAGGGCACCGCCCAGAGCGGCGAGGAGGCGGTTCCCGAGGAGGAGGCCCCCGCCGAGGCGGCGGTCCTCTCCGAGTCCGCTGAAGTCTGATCCCACTGTGAAAGGCCCGGGGCACCCCATTGCCCCGGGCCTTTTTTCGACAGGAGGTGCCTATGAACGTCTTTTCCCTCTCCTGGGCCGCAGCGGGACTGGCCCTGCTGGGCCTGAGCCTGTTTCCCGCCGGCTCCCTTGCCCTGGGCGGAGCGCCCGCTCATCTGGCCGTATTTCTGCTCCTGCTGGCCCTGGCCGCTTTGGCCCTTTTGCTCCTCCGCCGGGAGGGCCTGGACCGCCCCCGGCTGCTGGCCGCCCTGCTGCCCATCGGGCTGGCCTTCTTCCTCCGCTCCCTGCTGCTGGACTACCAGTCCGCCGATTACCAGATGTTCCTCTCCCAATGGGCCGCGGCCTTCCGGGATGGGGGCGGCTTCGCGGCCGTGAAGCTGCCGATCGGCAACTATAACGCACCCTACCTCTATTTTCTTGCCGCCATCTCCTATCTGCCCATACCCGACCTGTACCTCATCAAGCTCTTCTCCATTCTGTTTGACGTGGTGCTGGCCTGGGGCGGCTTCCGGCTGGTGCGGCATTTCGCGCCGGAGAGCCCGAACCGCCCCCTGCTCTGCTTCTGCCTGCTTCTGCTGCTGCCTACGGTGATACTCAACGGCGCGTTCTGGGGGCAGTGCGACGCCCTGTACGGCGCCCTCACCCTCCACGCCCTGGCCTGCGCGCTGGAGAGGCGGAACCGAAGCTCTTTGCTCCTGCTGGGGATCGCCTTCTCCTTTAAACTACAGACCGTCTTTGTGCTCCCCCTGTGGGGCGGGCTGTGGCTGCTCCGGCGGGTGCGCTTCCGGGAGCTGTTGTGGTTTCCGGCGGCCTATGCCGCCACCTGTGTGCCCGCGCTGCTGCTGGGCAAGCCCCTGGGGGACATCCTGGGGGTCTATTTTGGGCAGGCCGCCGAGTACTCCGGCTATCTGAACCTGAATGCCCCCAATATGTACGCCCTGATTCCCCACGGCGCGGAGGTGAACACTGCCCTCGCCGCCCGCCTGGGCATCCTGGCCGCCTTCGCCCTCGCTGCGGCCGTGCTGGCCGCCCTGCTGGTTTTCCGCCGCCAGGCGGACGACCGGGCTCTTCTGGCCGCCGCGGTTGTCCTGGCCATCGGCGTGCCCTTCCTGCTGCCCCACATGCATGAGCGCTACTTCTTCCTGGCCGACGTGCTGGCTCTGGCCTGGACCTGCGCGTTCCCCCGCTCCGCCCCCTGCGCCCTGCTGGTGGAGCTGGCCTCCCTGGGCGCCTATGTGGTGGTCCTGCGGGGGAAATTTACCCTGGCGGTCTCCCTGGATGGCCGCCTGTTCCCCATGCTGTGCGAGGCCCTGCTCATGCTGGCCGGCCTGGCCTTTGCGGTCCTCTCCCTCGCCCGCCGACTCGCCTTCCCTCAAAAATCCAGAGAGTAACAGCCTGTCCCCTACCATCTGGCATGCCGGTACAAATTTCCTGTGAAATCAGCAGGAAAGCAGTTGACGAGCTGGAAACAATGTGTTACAATTTGGTTACAGTTTTTAAGAATAGTTACAATTCTCAAAGGAGGTCAAAATGGCAGCTCAGAATATTCCCCTGACCTACAAGGGCCACCCCCTCCGCCGGAAGGACAGCCTGATCTACTACGGCAGCATGGCCCAGAAATATATCATCATGCTCCAGATTCTCTCCCAGAAGAAGGATCAGGACCTGGACGTGGCGACCAAGGTTTCCGTTCAGCTTCAGCTCACCGACCCGGATCTGAAGAGCCGGGACCGGGTGGTTAAGAAAACTGAGAAAGACAGCCTCTACGCCGCCATGGACGTGGCGTCCGTCTGGCTGGAGCGCGCGCTCGCCAACCCGTAACCCCGCCTTACACCCGAGAAGCCAAAGCCCCGCCCTCCGGGCGGGTATTACTTTGAAACTGGAGGAATCGACCCATGATACAGCCTGCCAAGCTCCTGCGCACCGCGCTTGTAACCGCCGTCCTCTCCACCGTCTGCGTGGTGAGCGCCTCCGCCGCCAGTGTCGGCGTGGGCACCGTCAACACCGACGCTCTCCGCCTCCGCGACGAGGCCAGCACCTCCGCCACCGTACTGGGTACCGCCTCCAAGGGCGACACCGTGGTGGTTCTGGAGGACGCTGGCAACGGCTGGTATAAGGTGGACTACAAGTCCGTGGAGTGCTATATGTCCGGCGAGTACCTGAACGTGTCCGCCAAGGCGGATGTCACCATCGGTTACGGCCTGGTCCAGTCCCAGGGTTCTCCCCTGAATGTGCGCAGCGGCCCCGGCACCAGCTACGGTAAGGTCACCTCCCTCAACAACGGCGCGGTGGTCAACATCGTGGGCATCGACAACGGCTGGTACAAGATTTCTACCAATGGCGTCACCGGCTATGTCAGCAGCGATTACATGGTCACCTGCAAGGACTCTGCCGGCTCCCGCGGCGACGGCGCCACCGCTGTGGCCACCGCCTCCAGCAGCAGCCTGGGCCAGCAGGTGGTGGACTACGCCAAGCAGTATCTCGGCTGCCCCTATGTCTACGGCGGCAACGGCCCCAGCAGCTTTGACTGCTCCGGCTACACCAGCTATGTGTACCGCCACTTCGGCTACACCCTGAACCGCACCGCCTCCACTCAGCTCTCCAATGGCACCTCTGTTTCCAAGAGTGAGCTGCAGGCCGGCGACCTGGTGTTCTTCAAGTATAACACCAGCAAGGCCGCCTCTCATGTGGGCATCTATATCGGCGGCGGGCAGTTCATCCACGCCTCCACCAATACATACACCGTCAAGATTGACGATCTCACCCGCGGCCACTACGCCAACGTCTACGTGGGCGCCCGCCGCATCCTGTGATTTTGCCTGGCAGGCGAATCCGGTCTGAGTTGAAAACGAGCGTGCACGGCTCTGCCGTGCACGCTCGTTTTATGTTTTCGTATCCGATGCAGTTTTGGGAGGGATTTTCAAATGGATCTGGCCTTTCTGGAGGAAACCAAGTTCTGTCTCCCGGCGCGCCGGAGCTGCCGGAAGCCCTCGCCGGCCTTCCCATCGCCCTGCCCCACGCTCCCCGCCCTGTGCCGCATCAGCGCCGTCAATCGCCGTACACCGCATCAGAGTCAACGCGGTCCACTCACAGGAACAGGGCCCGCCGGATGGCGGGCCCTGTCGGGTCAGATGCCTATTCCTGGGGCTTGTCGTCGTCGGAGAATACCTCCTCGGGAGCCACCTCGTGATCGCAGCAGCCGCAGCCGCCGTCCACCGGCTCCTCAGGGGGCACGTCGGTCTCCACGTGGGGGATGTCCGCGTCGGACACATTGCCCTCAGCCTTCAGCTCGGCGATGCGGTTCTTGTTCTCCTCAATGTTGACCTTGGCGGCGGTGATACGCTCACACAGGGCCACGTAGGCCGCCTCAGGGGCCATGCCCCGCTCGGCATAGTACAGCTTGCCGATCTCCACATACGCCTTCTTGATGGCGTCCTCCTCGCTGGCGTTGTTCAGGGACAGCTTGGTGATCTCCGCAAGCTGCTTGGACTTGGCCACGCCGGCCCGGCCCAGATCCATTGCACGATCCTTCAGTTCATCCAAAAAAGCCATATTAAAAACCTCCTTACGGTGCGGCTTGTTGGGTTGCTGGCCTTATTCTACCCCGTTTTGCCCCGGTGCGCAAGGGGACGCGCCGGGATTTTAGCCAATTTTAACCGATCCTATAGCGGAGCTTAAATTTTGCGGCCTTTTCTTGCCCTTTGGCCCGCACTGTGATAAAATCATATCATTTCACTGGGGGAATTCTCCCCCGGAAAGGAGCACCCATGAAACTGTTGATGACGGACCGTCCCGTGTCCGCCGCTCTCCCCCAGGATGCCGCCGCCGTGGATCTCTCCGCCCTCCGCATCGCAAACTGCGTGGGCTGCTTCGGCTGCTGGACCAAAACGCCTGGCCGCTGCGTCATCCGGGACGACGCGGTACGGGTATATCCCCTCATCGCCCGGAGCGAGCAGGTACTCTATGTCAGCCGGGTCAAATACGGCTCCTACGCGCCGGTGATGAAGACCATGCTGGAGCGGGCCATTCCGGTGCAGCAGGCCTTTCTCCGCATCCACAACGGCGAGACTCACCACGTTCAGCGCGCCGTGGTCCCCAAGGACGCGGTGATCCTGGCCTACGGGGCGGACCGGGCGGAGGAGCGCGCCCTGTTTACCCGGCTGGTGGAGCGCAACGCCCACAACATGTCCTTCCGCAGCCACCGCGTCCGCTTTGTGGCCGAGGGGGAGCTGGAGGCCGCCGTGGGAGAGGAGGTGGCCCGGTGGTGAAGCTTCTGATCGTAAACGGCAGCCCCCGCGCCCCCCGCTCCAATTCCAGGCGCTACGCCGAGCTGTTCCAGGCCCGCTGGAAGGGGGAGGCCCGCTATGCGGCCCTGACTGCAAAGAATCACGCCGAGCTGGCGGCGGCTGCGGCGGACTGCACCGACCTGCTGCTGGTCTTCCCCCTCTATGCCGACGGCCTTCCCGCCCCTCTCTTGCGCTTTTTGGAGTTCCTGGAGGGGGCCGGGCCGGAGCACAGGCCGCGTATCAGCGTGCTGATCAACTGCGGCTTTCTGGAGCCACACCAGAACGATGTCGCGGTGGACATGGTGCGCCTCTTCTGCCTGGAGAACGGCTATCCCTTCGGCGCATGCCTCAAAATCGGCGGCGGGGAGGCCATCCTGGGCACCCCCTTCGCCTTCCTGGTCAGGCGGAGCATCAGGGCGCTGGCCAGGGCCCTCGCCGCCGGACGGTCCGCCGAGCTGGCGGTCACCATGCCCCTGTCCCCCCGCTCCTTTGTGCGGGCCTCCACACGCTACTGGACGCAGATGGGCGCCGCCAACGGCTGTACGCCGGAACAGATGGCGTCCATGGACATTGAGCCGCAGCCTTAGAAAAAGGTGAGCTGCCGCTCCCCGTAGCCGCGCTGATAGGCGGCGGTGATGTCCCGCATCCGGCACAGCAGGCCCAGGGCGCGGCACCGCTCCTCCAGGGTGGCCCACAGGGCCTTTGCCCGTGGGCTGGGGCACTCGTAGCGGGGTCCGTACTGCCGCCGGTAGCGCTCTGCCAGGCCGGGAAAGCCTTTTTCCAATGCCTGATAGTAATATTCCCGCTGTTGATCACGGAGCGTCATACCGAACGCGGGGTAGACAAACCGGGCCCCCGCCTCCACCGCGGCCTCCACCACGGCCCGCAGGTTTTCCACATTGTCCTCCAAAAAGGGGAGAACCGGCATGAGCAGCACGCCGGCAAACAACCCCGCCTCCGCCAGCCGGGCCACCGCCTCCAGCCGCCGGGCGGGGCTGGGAGCGTTCGGCTCCACCCGGGCGGCCAGGGCGGCATCGGTGGTGGTGACGGTCACCTTGCACAGCACCGGCACGTGCTCCCTCATGCAGCGCAGCACGTCTATGTCCCGGGTAATCCCGTCCCCCTTGGTGGCGATGGCCGCCCCGAAGCCGTAGGCGTCCAGCAGCTCCAGGGCGTGGCGGGTGAGCTGGAGCTCCCCCTCGAAGGGGTTGTAAGGGTCGCTCATGGAGCCCATGCCCACAATGCCGGGGCGCACCTTCCGCCGCAGCTCGTCCCGCAGGAGCGCCAGGGCGTTCTCCTTGGCCCGCACCCGGCCGAAATCCTCGATACCGTAGCAGGCGCTTCGGCTGTCGCAGTAGATGCAGCCGTGGCAGCAGCCCCGGTACAGGTTCATGGTGTAGTCGGTGCCGAACCAGGCGGTGCTCCTGTTGCGGCTTAAGATCTGCTTGGCGGGAATGTACTCCATGGCCGTTCCTCCGTATGGTTTTCCCCCCGCCTCCATATCCTAGTGGGGAATGGAGGTGGAGCATGAGACGCAAGCTGCCCCTTTCGCTCCGGATCCTGCTGGGCCTGGGGCTGGGCGTGCTGGCCGGGCTGGCGCTCCAGGATGCCCCGGAGTTTGCCGCGGCCTGGATTCAGCCCTTCGGCACCCTGTTTCTCAATCTGGTAAAGATGCTGGTGGTTCCCCTGGTGTTCTGCTCCCTGACGGCGGGGGTGGGCGGTCTGGGGGACGCCCGGCACATGGGCCGGGTCGGCGGCCGCACCCTCCTGTTCTACTTGTGCACCACCGCGCTGGCGGTGGCCCTGGGCCTGCTGGCGGCCAACCTGTTTCCGGTGGGGCGGGAGCTGGGCTATCCGCTCCCCGCCGCCCGGGAGGCGGCCCCCTCTTTCTCTCTGGCGGACACCCTGCTGGGGATTGTCCCCACCAATCCCATCCAGGCTCTGGCCGAGGGCAATATGCTGCAGATCCTCTTTTTTGCCCTGGCCCTCGGGTGGGCGTCCCTGACCATCGGAGAGAAGGGCGCGCCCTTGCTGCGGGCCTTCGGCAGTCTGGCGGAGGCCATGTACGCCCTCACAGAGCGGACCATGGTACTGGCGCCGGTGGCTGTGTTCGCCCTGATCGCCCCGGTGGTGGCCGCGGAGGGGCCCAGAGTGCTCTCCTCCCTCCTGGGGGTGGCCGTCCTGGTCTACGGGGCCTGTCTAGTGCAGCTTCTGTTGGTCTACGGAGGAGCCGTGGGCGCCCTGGCAAGGCGCAGCCCCCGGCGTTTCTTCCGGGAGGCCCTGCCCGCCGTGGTCTTCGCCTTCTCGTCGGCCAGCTCCGCCGGGGCCCTTCCCTTCTCGCTGGAGGCCGCCGAGCGCCTGGGCGTCCCCGCCGGGGTGCGCTCCTTCGTCCTCCCCCTGGGTGCCACCCTCAACATGGACGGCACCGCCATCTACCAGGGGGTGTGCGCCCTGTTCATCGCCAATGCCTACGGTATCCCCCTGGCGCTCCCCCAGCAGCTCACCATCATCCTCACCTGCACCCTGGCCTCCATCGGAACCGCCGGAGTACCCGGCGCAGGGGCCGTCATGCTGGGCATGGTGCTCCAGTCCGTGGGCCTACCGGTGGAGGGGGTGGCATTGGTCCTGGGCATCGACCGGGTGCTGGACATGGCGCGCACCGCCGTCAACGTAGCGGGCGACCTCGCCTGCGCCGTTGTAGTGTCTGCCGCCGAACCCCCGGTTGAAAAGGGGCCTCCCGCCTGAGGGAGGCCCCTTTTTACGTCTGTTCGGGGGTGGTGATCCAGAGGGTGTTTTCCTCCGCGTCCCACACGTCCTCCAGCCCCGCGGCGTCCACCATAAAGCGCACCGGGACATAGAGCTTCCACCCCACCAGCTCAGGCGGCACCGCCATGGAGACCGGGCCGCGCCCGGACACCTGGCCCTGGGTGCTGCCCACCCGGACGGTGATGGCCTGCGTCCCATTTTTGCACACCGCCGTCCCGGTGGCCGCATCGTAGGAGAAGTCATAATATCCCATCCAGACCGCCAGCTCCCGCATCGGGGCCATGGTGCACCCTGCTGTGCTGCGCAGGGGCATATTGGTCAGGGAGAAATATTCCCCGTCCAGGGCCACATAGGTGGGAGATGCCCCAAAGATCTCTTCGAGCAGGGCCGCCTGTTCCGCATCGTCCACCACCAGTGATTTGCCCGCTGTAACAATGCCCATTTTGTCCGTTGGTACCAGCACTGCGCCGCCCTGTCCGCCGTAGACCTTCATCCCGACCGCATTCCACGGGTCCAGGGTACGGAAGTACACCCCGTCCACAGACACCTGGAGGGGGCCGCCGTTCATCCGGTAGATCAGCCAACCGTCAGTCTCGTCTCCAGGAACCAGGGTTTTGGCCGTGGCCGGTTTCTCCGGCCTTGGCTCCGGCAGGACGAATACACTCCAGCCGCTGAGGGTCCAGTTTTGGCCGTCGCTGCTGCGGTAGGTTTTATAGCCATCCTCCCACAGGGTCAGAACATAGTATGCGCCGTCAATATAGGCCAGGTCTGTCACCGGAGCGCCGAAGTCATGCTTCGCCACCTGCTGAAACGTCCCGTTCAGCAGAACCACCCAGTCCGATTCCACCTCGCCTCCGCTGCTTTTCGCATACTGCCGCAGAAGATAGCTGTCCCCGCCGCAGGCCAGCTCATAATTATAATAATAGATATGCTCGGCTCCGTCCAGGCCCTCCAGCGGCTCAAAATCCAATTCCGCCTTCTTCCACTCTGTCCCGTCCCAATAGGACATGCTTCCGCTCTGCCGGTCATACCGCACTACCGCGCCGCCGGTCTCTAGCAGGACCATACTGCTGGAGGTCACCTGCTCACGGGACATCCGGTCCGTAAACAGCCAGTCCCTGCCATTGGTAGACACGTCCCAGACATGGGCACCGTCCTCCTCCACCCGCTCCCGGATGATGTACCCGTTACCGCTGGCGTATTCCCACGCACTGGCCGGAATGGCCAGCACAAGGGCCGCTGTCAGGGCGACAGCCAGCGCCGAAATTGCGCGTCGTCTCATGTTTACCCCTCCTGAATTGCCGTGGCGAGGTAGAAGGTCTGCGCCGCCGCGTCCCAGGTCACATTCGCCCCCGCCGCCTCGGCAAAGAATCGGACAGGTACACAGAATATGCCACCGCGCAGCTCGGCGGGCACCGCCAGCCAGTTGGTGGTCTTGCCGTTGACGGTAGCCTGAGTGCTGCCCGCGCGCACAGAAATGGTGTCCGTCCCCCGGGCGCATACCGCCGTCCTGGAAGAGCCGTCATAGTCAAAGGTATAGCCCAGAGCCTGGGCCAGCGGCCGCAGAGGGGCCATCGTGCAGCCGCTCACCTGATAGAGGGAGATGGGGAAGGTCACCGGCTTGCCGTCTACCGTGACCCGCAGCTCTTTGGGGAACTTCGCCGCCATTTGGGCGGCCGTAAACACCTGAACGTCCTCTGTCCGGCCGCCGGCATCCACCAATTCTACGGCATAGACGCTCTCCCCACGCCGCAGGATAGCCCGCAGGCCCTCAGAGGGGGCGGTAAACAGGGGAACAAACTGGCTGCTGCCCGCCGGGGCCGCCTCTACCTGGGTTCCAGTTACACGGAGGGTATAGGGAGCCGCCGCCGGGGCCGTCGGAATGGAGGTCAGCGTAGTGGCCGTCCAGTGCGTCCGGTCGGCGGAGGAGTAGACCGTCCCGCCGGCCTGGGCGTAATAGACTCCGTCCGCCCAGCCCACACCGGTGACATTGGCTCCGAAGTCGTGAGAGCCGATGAGCTGGAAATTCTCATCCGCAAAGCACACCCTGGTGTTCCAGGCGCTGGTCCAGTCCCCCCGGGCGCCATGGGGGCCGTAAGGCTCCTCCACCGTGCGGCAGGAGATGTACTCCGTCCCCGTCCAAAGGAAGGTGTAGTCGGCCAGTACCGCCTCCCGCTCCGGCTGGAAGGGGGTGCCCTCCAGGCTCTTCCAGGTCAGGCCGTCCTCCGAGGCGTACACCCCCGCCGGTTCCTCGCTGACCACTACAAAGCTCTTGCCGTTGTAGGGCAGCAGCCTGCCCGCCGGCATCCCCTCCGCCATTTTCCAGGTAAGGCCGTCGGTTGTGTAAAGGTTCTCCATCCCGTCGGCGCCGGACCGGGCCTGTCCCAACAGGAGCTTCCCATTGCCCGCCACCCGCAGCAGCTCGGGCTGGAAGGCCCCGGGCTGGGCAGCGGCCAGGCGCTGCTTCAACTCCGCCGCCGGATAGGTGTGGGACGCGCCGGTCTCGTAGCCATACCGGCTGTAGACCTCCACCCGGATGCCCTGGGGCACCGGATAGGCCTGCACATCCGCCATATCGTAGCTGGCCAGGAAGGAGGAAAAGTCCGCCGTCAGCTCCACAGCCCGCCCCTGTCCGTCCATCACCCAGAGCTCCCGGCCGCCCCGCAGGGTGAAGGTGAGGCCGTTCAGCGACGACCGGCCCCGCTGGATGGCCGGCGCGGTATCCGGCTCCTCCGGCGTGAGGGCCGTCCAGTGCACCCCGTCGGCGGAGCGCCAGGCGGGCCGCTCGCTCCCGAAGGGGCCGGCCATGAACTGCGTCCCGTCGTACATGCCGCTGCCCAGGCTGCTCTCCGCCGCCCCGGCGGAGACCCAGCTCACCCCATCGTCGGTATAGACAAACTCATACCGGTCGTCCCGATACACTGCGCCGTCTGCCGTCTGCCGGTACACTCCATAGGTGGTGCGGACACCCACCGTCCGCGCGCCGCTGCTGCCCAGGATGCGGATGTAGGTGTCCCCGGCCTGGTGCTCCGCCGCCAGGGCGGGAATACCCAGGGTGAGGGCCAGCGCCAGGGCCAGTAGGATCGACAGGAACCGTTTCATGAAAACCTCCTTTTCCAGCGGCGGGGCATCCCCGCCTTACGAATTCTTCTTACGGAATGCAAAAAACCGCTGTCCGAAGTAGTTGAGGGCGGTGTAGAGCCCCATGCCCACCAGCTTGGAGAACCGCTCCCACCACACCGCCGGGACGGCAGTCAGGGGGGGCGGCCCGCCCACGATCAACCGGGACAGGCCGTAGCCCACCACATAGCACACCGCCACGTTGACGGCGAACTTCACCGCCGAGCGGCCCAGGGTCTCCTCGCTGTGAAAGGTGAAGTGGCGGTTGAGGAAGAAGCTCATCACCGCCCCGGCCACATAGGCGATGGCGGTGGAGGGCCAGTAGCCCAGCCCCTCTAGCAGGAACATGAGGGCCATGGACAGCAGGGTGTTCCCCACCCCCACCAGCAGGAACCTGGGGACGCTCTTGTCAATCAGCTTTTTCGCCATGCGCATCCTCCAGTACCTCGCGGAGCAGGAAACGGGGGCGTCCCTTGGTCTCCAGATAGATCTTCCCGATGTACTCCCCGATGACCCCCAGGGAGAGGAGGATCAGCCCGCCGATGGCCCACACCGAGCAGATCACGCTGGCCCAGCCAATGATGGTGGCTCCCGTGGCCCAGCGGACGATGGAGTAGATCAGCATGAGGATGCTGACGGCAAAGATGAGGAAGCCCAGGCCGGTAATGTAGCGGATGGGCTTGACGGACAGGGAGGTGATGCCCTCCATGGCGAAGGAGAGCATCTTTTTCAGGGGGTATTTGCTCTCACCGGCGAACCGCTCCCCCCGCTCGTACTCCACGGTGCCGGTGCGATAGCCGATCATGGGCACGATGCCCCGCAGGAACAGGTTGACCTCCCTGAACTGGGCCAGCCCCTCCAGCGCCCGCCGTGACATGAGGCGGTAGTCGGCGTGGTTGAACACCGTCTCCGCCCCCATGAAATTCATTACCCGGTAGAAGCCCTCGGCAGTGAATCGCTTGAAGAAGGTGTCCTTTTTCCGGGAGGAGCGCACGCCGTAGACCACGTCGCACCCGGCGTAGTACTGCTCCACCATGGCGTCCACCGCGTCAATGTCGTCCTGGAGGTCGGCGTCCATGGAGATGGCCATGTCACACCGCTCCTTTGCGGTCATCAGCCCCGCCAGCAGGGCATTCTGGTGCCCCCGGTTGCGGGAGAGATCCGCCCCGCAGAACAGGGGGCACTCGCCATGCAGCCGGGTGATGAGCTCCCACGTCCGGTCCCTGGAGCCGTCATTGACAAACAGCACCCGGCTCCGCTCCGAGATTTTGCCCGCCGCCATCAGCCCTTCCAGCTTGGCCCGCAGCCGCCGGGAGGTTTCGGGAAGCACCTCTTCCTCGTTATAGCAGGGGACGACGATATACAGAATATCTGCCATCCGGTCTCCACTTCCTTGTCTTTGGTTTTGGTATCTGCCATTATACCCTCTTTGGACGAGAAAAGCCACCTTATGGTTCCCCGCTGCCAAACAGGGAAATATCCAGCACCGCACAAATGCGCATCAGCACATCCACTGAGGGCTTTTTCCGGCCACTCTCAATTTCGGCAATGAAGGGCTGGGACACCTGTACCAGCTTTGCAAGCCTTTCCTGACTCAGTCCCTTTTCCTTTCTCTTTTCCCTTATCAGAGTTCGGTAATCCATTCCAATCACTCCCTGCTCCTATTATAGCTAATAGCAATATCTTTTTCATCTATAGCTTTTAGCTATTGACTTTTTTCTTACTTTGCTATAATATAGCTATAAGCTATTTAGAAAGTGCTGATATGAATTCTTTCTTTCCTATCCTGAACTGGGCCGGGCTTCTTCTGCTAAAGGAAAAGCTGTCCCACTGCACGCCTTATCAGGAGGCAGAGCGGGACAGCCGTGCACAGTGGGCGGCGTTCAAAGCCTCCCACTCGGAGGCTTTGAACGAGGAGGTGCTGGATTTGCTTGACCGCTGCAATCTGGCTGCGGTCTGGGAGCGTGATGCCGCCTTTTGCCTGGGACTCCAGTTGGGCCTGGAGCTGGGCGGCCTTGGCCGCTTCTGGGATACGGAGCCGCAGGGGACGACACTCTAGTATGGCGCGACAGAGTAGGCCCCGCCGGAGGCATGACAAGAAAGCAGTTGTCAAAAACTGCAACATGATAGGTGCGTCAGCCCGGCACAAGACGGGCCGATGTGGGCAGAAGGTGAATTGCCCTAGAGGGGCAAGAGAGACCGCCCTGGGGCGTCGGCCTCTACGCTAAGGGGACGCCCGTCTCAACGTATCACGGCGTAGGGGCGACCCTGGTGGTCGCCCGCGGGCGGCCATAAAGGCCGCCCCTACAGGGTTGCGGAAGCGCAGGCCGATGGGCTAGGGGTAAATTACGCCAAAGGGGCAAGAAAGGCTGCCCTGGGGCGGCGGTCCCTATGCGGGGGAACCATCTGCGAGCGGGGACGAGCCCCGCCCCTACGTTCCAGCACCGTCTCTCGGTTTCCTCCCATATAGGCCGGTGCGGCGGGGACGTTACGGAGTAAGCCCCCGCCGCCGTAAGGCAACCGGTAGAACAACTTGGGGGGAGATTCCAAAGATGGGGGCCCGGAGGCCCCCTCTTTGGTCGTTTTAAGAGGGATAGGTGCCGGGAAGGGGGGAAATCGAAATCCCCCCTTCCCGGCCGGCTCTTTCGCCCCTTTCTGGCCGTTCAGAAAGGGGCCCGCCGGAGGCATAACAAGAAAGCAGTTGTCAAAAAGGGCAACATGGAAGGTGCGTCAGCTCGGCACAAGACGGGCCGATGTGGGCAGAAGGTGATTGCCCTAGAGGGGCAAGAGAGGCCGCCCCTACTCCAGCTTGCGGCGCAGGTGCTCCACGGCCTTGCGTTCGATGCGGGAGACCTGCACCTGGGAGACTCCCAGCACCTTGGCGGTCCGATCCTGGGTCATACCCCGGAAGTAGCGCAGCAGGATGACCTGCCGTTCCCGCTCGGGCAGGGCGGCCACCGCCCCCCGCAGGGCCTCCCGCTCCACGATGGCCTCCTCCATGCCCTCGGTGCCCAGCACGCTCTCCAGGGTGAAGCCGTCCCCCGTCTCCATCTGGAGGGAGGCCACTGGGAGGTTTGCCTCCTCGGCGGCGGCGATCTCCTCCGGCTCCAGGCCGGTCTCCTCCGCCAGCTCGGAGAGGGCGGGCTCCCGGCCCAGGCGGGCGGACAGGCGCTCCCGGGCGGAGCGGATGGCCCCCGCCCGCTCCTTCAGTCCCCGGCTCACCTTCACCGCCCCGTCGTCCCGGAGGAAGCGGCGGATCTCCCCGGCGATCTTGGGCACGGCGTAGGTGGAGAACTGACAGCCGAAGGCGGGGTCAAAGCCCCGCACCGCCTTCAGAAATCCCAGGCACCCGAGCTGGTACAGATCCTCCGGGTCGGTTCCCCGGCCGTAGTAGCGGCGGACGATGCTCCAGATCAGTCCGGCGTTCTCCTCGATCAGCCGGGCACAGGCGTCGTTGTCCCCCCGGCGGGCCTCCTCCAGCAGGGCGGGGGTATCCGCCACGCTCACACGGGCGCCCCCATCCGGCGGGAGACCCTGCGCCGCAGGGTGACCACGGTGCCCTTGCCGGGGGTGGAACGCACCTTCACGGCATCCATAAAGCTCTCCATAATGGTAAAGCCCATGCCGCTGCGCTCCTCGGTTCCGGTGGTGTAGAGGGGCTGGCGGGCCTGCTCCACGTCGGCAATGCCCACACCCCAGTCCTTGACCTGGATCTCCAGGGTGTTATCCTTAAACAGCCGCAGGCGCATGGACACCTTGCCCAGCCGGTCGGGGTAGGCGTGTACGATGCAGTTGGTCACCGCCTCGCTGACGGCGGTCTTGATGTCGTTCACCTCGTCCAGGGTGGGGTCCAGCTGGGCCGCGAAGCAGGCCGCCGCCGTGCGGGCAAAGCCCTCGTTAGCCGAGCGGCTCAGAAAGGTCACCGCGGCCTCATTGATGGGTTTCATCTTATGTAAACCTCCCGTCATTCAAATTCCATGAGCTTGTCCAGCCCTGCCGCCCGGAGCACCTTGCCCGCCTGGGCGGGGACATGGACCACCTTGACTGCGCCGCCCAGCTCTCCCAGGCGGCGGTAGGCCCGCAGCAGCACCGCGATACCCGAGCTGTCCATAAAGGTCACGCCCTCCAGATCCAGGGTGAGCGACCGGGGCAGCTCCAGGTCGATCTGGCGGCTCAGCTCCTCCATGATGGCCCTCGCCCGGTGGTGGTCCACCTCGCCGCTGATGGCGGCCCGGAGCACCCGCCCCTCGCCGGTACAGGTCACTGCCATAGCTTGTCCCTCCTTGTTGACACAAAAAAACGCAGTATACCAAAATTTGGTATACTGCGATCATAGCACAGCCGGTATGCGATTTGCGTCGATCCCTTATCGCACCATTGAAAAGGTGGTAAAAATCCACCGCTCCCCCACCTGCTCGTAGAGGAAATCGTGGGTCTCGCTCCCCACCACGGAAAATCCCTGTTGCGGGTCCAGCACCTCCACCGTCACCCGAACGGTGCACCGGCCGGGCGTACCGTCCCGGAGTACCTGGACGGTCTCTTCGCCCTTGGTGATGTCCGCGCCGCGGCCGCCGTCGATGGTGTAGAGCGCACCGTCCAGCTCCACATACTGCGTCCCGTCCACGGGGAGCAGCTCCTCCACCAGCCCGTCGGAAAACAGGCTTTTCAAATAACCCCGCAGATCCGCCAGGGTTTTAATGCCCGGGTAGTCCACCCGGCAGTAGACCTGCTCCCCCACAGTTCTCTGGTCGTCACGGTCCAGCGGCATGGGCGCAATCTCGAACCAGCCCCAGGCCTCCTCCGCCTTCTCGTAGGCCGCCAGGATGGCCTCGTCCGCAGGCTCATCCGCCCCGGACGCGGGGGTGGAGGTTGGAGCCGGGGTCGGGGTCGGAGGTGGGACGGGTGTGGGGACGGGCTCCGCCTCCTCCGGCGTGGGGGCGGGCGTACGCAGGGGTGGGCTCGCCTCCGCCGAAGGAATGGGGCTGTCCGGGATGGTCTGGGTAGCCGGAGGCGTGGGCCGGTCTGCCGTGCCGCTGCTCTCCGCAGGGCTGGCCGGAACACACCCCCAGCAGCCCGACAGCAGTATGACAAGAGCCAGCAACGGCATGAGTTTTTTCATGGAGCTTGGCCCCCCTTCCGTTTTTATCCTGTGTTTGATCTATTCTATCCGCTGGGGACTCATTCTACAACTACAGATGTGTTACAAAAAGCAACAAAAACGCGCGGAAAATGCCGCCTGCCGAAGAGGGCGGCGGCATTTCTCCGTTTTTATCCTGTTTACGCCATGGAAGCGGCGGATTCCTCCAGTTTGGCCAGGAGGGCCCGGAGCTTTTCAGCCCGGTCCTGCTCGGCCTCCACCACGTGGGCGGGGGCCTTGTTGACAAAGCCGGGGTTGCCCAGCTTGGCCTCCAGCTTGTCCAGCTCGGCCCGGTTCTTCTTGAGCTCCTTCTCAATGCGGGCCTTCTCCTTCTCCAGATCCACCAGCTCGGCCAGGGGCATGAACAGCCGGGCGGCGTGGGTGGTGACGGTGACCATGCCCTGGGCGGTCATGGCGTCGTCGCTGCCCGCGTCGGCCACGCCCTCCACGGTCACATCGCTGGCGTAGGCCAGGCGCTTGAGGAAGGGAATCCCCTGCTCAAAGACGGCCCGCTCCAGGGTGGAGACGGTGAGCTGCGCCTTTTTGGAGGGGGGCACGTTCATCTCGGCGCGGCGGGCGCGCACGCCCCGGATGGCGTCCATGATCAGCTCCATGGCCTTCTCCTCCTCCGGGAAGTCCAGCTCGGCCCGGTGCTGCGGCCACTGCTGGAGCATCAGGTAATCGCCGCTGTGGGGCAGGGCCTGCCAGATCTCCTCGGTGATAAAGGGCATGAAGGGGTGGAGCAGCTTGAGGGTCTCGGTGAGCACGTAGCAGAGTACCTGCTGGGCCCGGAGCTTGCTGTCCTCGTCCTCCCCCTGGAGGCGGGTCTTGGTCAGCTCGATATACCAGTCGCAGTAGGAGTCCCAGATGAAGTCGTACACCTTCTGGGCGGCCACGCCCAGCTCGTAGCGCTCCATGTTCTCCGTGACCTCGGGGATGACGGAGTTGAGCTTGGAGAGGATCCACTTGTCCTCCAGCTCCAGCCGGCCGGGCAGCTCGCACCGGTCGATGGTCAGGTTCATCATCAGGAAGCGGCTGGCGTTCCAGATCTTGTTGGCAAAGTTGCGCATGGCCTCGCACCGCTCGGTGTAGAAGCGCATGTCGTTTCCGGGGGAGTTGCCGGTGATCAGGTTGAAGCGCAGGGCGTCGGCACCGTACTGGTCGGCCATCTCCAGGGGGTCGATGCCGTTGCCCAGGCTCTTGGACATCTTGCGGCCCTTGTCGTCCCGCACCAGGCCGTGGATGAACACGGTGTGGAAGGGGGGCTTTCCGGTGTGCTCGCAGGCGGAGAAGATCATCCGGGCCACCCAGAAGAAGATGATGTCGTAGCCGGTGACCAGCACATCGGTTGGGAAGAAGTATTTGAAGTCCTCGCTGCTCTCGTCGGGCCAGCCCAGGGTGGAGAAGGGCCACAGGGCGGAGGAGAACCAGGTGTCCAGCACGTCCTCCTCCTGGTGGATGTGGGTGGAGTGGCAGTGCTGGCACTCGGTGGGATCGGTCTCGCTGACGGTCATCCCGCCGCAGTCCTCGCACGTCCAGGCGGGGATGCGGTGGCCCCACCAGAGCTGGCGGGAGATGCACCAGTCGTGGACGTTCTCCATCCAGTTGGTGTAGATCTTGGAGAAGCGGTCGGGGACGAACTTGACCTCCCCGTCGTTGACCACCCGCAGGGCCTCGCGGGCCAGGGGCTCCATCTTCACGAACCACTGGGCGGAGATGATGGGCTCCACGTCGGTGCCGCAGCGGTAGCAGGTGCCCACGTTGTGGGTGTGCTCCTCCACCTTCACCAGGTAGCCGCCCTCCTCCAGATCGGCCACGATGGCCTTGCGGGCCTCGTAGCGGTCCATGCCGGAGTAGCGGCCGTAGCCCTCCACCACCTTGCCGTTGTCGTCCAGCACGCGGATGGACTCCAGGTTGTGGCGCAGGCCCACCTCAAAGTCGTTGGGATCGTGGGCGGGGGTCATCTTCACGCAGCCGGTGCCGAACTCCATGTCCACATAGGCGTCGGCCACGATGGGGATCTCCTTGTTCACCAGGGGCAGGATGCACTTCTTGCCCACAATGTCCCGGTAACGGCCGTCCTCGGGGTTGACCGCCACGCCGGTGTCGCCCAGCATGGTCTCCGGCCGGGTGGTGGCCACGGTCACATAGCGGCCCTCCTCCCCGGCGATGGGGTAGCGGATGTGCCACAGGTGGCCGGGCTTCTCCTTGTACTCCACCTCCGCGTCGCTCAGGGCGGTGACGCAGTGGGGGCACCAGTTGATGATGCGGCTGCCCTTGTAGATGAGGCCCTTGTTGTAGAGGGACACAAACACGTGGCGCACCGCGTTGGACAGGCCCTCGTCCATGGTGAACCGGGCGCGGCTCCAGTCACAGGAGGCGCCCAGCTTCTTCTGCTGCTCCACGATACGGTTGCCGAACTTGTGCTTCCAGTCCCACACACGCTCCAGGAACTTCTCCCGGCCCAGATCGTAGCGGGTCAGGCCCTCGCTCTTGCGCAGCTCCTCCTCCACCTTGATCTGGGTGGCGATGCCGGCGTGGTCGGTGCCGGGCACCCACAGGGCGGCATAGCCCTGCATCCGCTTGAAGCGGATCAGGATGTCCTGGAGGGTGCAGTCCATGGCGTGGCCCATGTGGAGCTGGCCGGTGACGTTGGGGGGCGGCATGACGATGGTGAAGGGGCGCTCGTCCGGGTCGCGGCGGCCCTCAAAGCAGCCGTTCTTCTCCCACATCTCATAGACGCGGCCCTCCACCTCCCGGGGTTCATAGACCTTGGGCAGTTCTTTTTTCATCTGTTACACTCCTTTTCGGGGCAAAGCAAAAGGGCCCGCCCCAAGCCTGTTGCTCAGGGCGAACCCGTAAGTCCGCGGTACCACCTGAATTCCCCCATGAAGCCATGGAGGCGCTCTTGTCTCGCTAACGGGAGAACCCGCCGGGCCCTACTGTATTCAGGCCCGGAGCTCCGGGACGACCTTCCCCGCGCCGCCGGAGGGCCTTGCACCATCCGGCCCCTCTCTGCACCGCCCGCGCGGGTACTCCTTCCCTTCGTCGCTGTGTATCGCATTTAGTATATGCAAAATCGGGAAAAAAGTCAAGGCAAAACGCGATATCCCCGTGTCCGGCGGAGGTTGTTCCCCCCTTTACCGCAGCTCCTTGTCGCAGTAGGCGCAGCAGTCCACGCCGCCGTTCTGCTTCACCAGGGGAGGCAGGTAGTGCTCGGTCTGGGTGATGCAGTTGGGGTTGGAGCACACCGGCTTGACGCTGATTTCCACCGGCTCCGGTTTTTCCCGCTCCTGGTTGGCCAGATCGGTGAGCAGGGCCATGCGGGCGTACATTCCGTAGCGGGCCTGCTCGAAGTAGACCGCCCGGGGATCGTCGTCCACGTCGATGGCAATTTCATCCACCCGGGGCAGGGGGTGCATGACCAGCAGCTCCTTCTTCGCCCGGTCCAGCTTCCGCCGGGTGAGGACGTAGACGCCCTTGCAGCGCTCGTACTCCAGGGGGTCTACGAAGCGCTCCCGCTGGATGCGGGTCATGTAGAGCACATCCAACTGAGGGATGACGGCCTCCAGGCCGGTGACCTCGGTGAACCACATGCCATGCTCCCGCATAAAGGCCCGCATGTACTCGGGCACCGCCAGCTCACGGGGGGCGATGAGGAAAAACTTGATGCCCTCAAACTTGGCCAGGGCCTTGATGAGGGAGTGAACCGTGCGGCCGTTCTTCAAATCGCCGCACAGGCCCACGGACAGCCCGTCCACCTTGCCCCGCAGGCGGGTGATGGTGGTGAGATCCGCAGTGGTCTGGGTGGGGTGCATGTGGCCGCCGTCGCCGGCGTTGATCACCGGCACGTCGGAGTACAGGGAGGCCGCCTTGGCCGCGCCCTCCTTGGGGTTGCGCATCACCACCACGTCGGCATAGCCCGACACCATCTTGATGGTGTCCTTCAGGGTCTCGCCCTTGGCGGTGGAGGTGGACTTTGGGTCGGCGAAGCCGAACACCGTGCCCCCCACCCGCAGCATGGCGGTCTGGAAGGAAAAGTTGGTGCGGGTGGACGGCTCATAGAACAGGCTGGCCATCACCCGCCCACGGCAGGCGTCCATAAAATCGGCGGGGTGGTCCATAATATCACTGCACCGCTGGTACAGGGACTCCCACTCCGCCCTCGTCAGGTCTCCAAAGTCGATCAGATGCCGCATGACGCTTCATTTCCCCTTTTGAATTTTTTCTATCGTATCATATTTCCCCCGGCCCGGGCAAGAGCAGAACGGACAAATTTTTACACTTTTTTCTCCTCCGCCTTGTCAGTCCCCCCGCCCTGTTAAAAACTGCATCACATGATCTCTCCCGCTTCGCCTCATGCTATGAAAAACGGACGAAGCGGGGCGGTTTTATGGTGTGGTTTTGGTACTTTCTGATTTACAGTTTTCTCGGCTTTCTGGTGGAGGTGGCCTATGTCCGCCTGGTGGGTGGAGTCAAACGGGACCGGAAGTGCCGGCTGGTGCTCCCCATCTGCCCGGTGTACGGCCTGGGGGCATTGGCCATTCTCCTCCTGCCGCCTCTGGTCCAGGACAGCCTGCCCCTTCTCTTCCCCGCCGCCGCCCTGGTGTGCACGGCAGTGGAGTATGTGACCGGGCTGTTTTATGAAAAGGTCTTTCGGGTATCCTTTTGGGATTACTCCCACCTGCCCCTCAATCTGGGCGGACGGGTATGCCTTCTGTTCGCCCTGTTCTGGGGGGTACTGGCCCTGCTCGTCCTCCATGTGATTCATCCGGCGGCGGCCTGGCTGGCGGCGCGGATTCCGCTGTGGGCATTCCCTCCAGCCGTGCTGGCCACGGCGCTGGACACGCTCCTCACCGCCCGGCTCCTGCGCCGGACCGGAGACCCCAATTCCCTGCGCTGGTATGCCCGCCTGCCCCGCCGCCGGCCGGCATAAAGCAGGGCGGGGGCGGCCAAGTGCCGCTCCCGCCCTTTTTGCATCTACGCCCGGCGGAGTTCACTGAGGGTCTCGTCGATCTTCTTCTGCGGTACGTATGCCTGGGCCACAGACAAAATCTGCTCCAGGGTGATGGTGCGGGCCGCTCCCAGCATGGGGTGCTTCATCAGCATGGGGAAACGGCGCTGAAACACCGCCCGGGCCCCCGGGTGGTCCAGCAGCTCCCCCACCGTGATCTGATTGCGCTTCAAGTCCATTGGCTTCACCTCCCAGCTATCCTATGCCGGGCCGGCGGGAGATTTGACTTGCCACCGCCGGGGACAGGCGCTATAATGATAGATATCACTGTAGAAAGGGAGAGGAACCAGCAGACATGATACAGCGCTTTCGCGGGCATTCGCCCATCATCCACCCTGCCGCCCGGCTGGCCGCCAACGCCACCCTGGTGGGCTGCGTGACGGTGGAGGCCGCCTCCAGCATCTGGTACGGGGCTGTGCTCCGGGGGGATGAGAGTTCCATCCACGTGGGAGCGGGCTCCAACATCCAGGACAACGCAGTGCTCCACTGTGACGCAGACTGCCCCGCCGTGATTGGCCGCGACGTGACCGTGGGTCACGGTGCCATTCTCCACGGCTGTACAGTGGAGGACACCTGCCTGATCGGCATGGGAGCCATCCTGCTCAACGGCTGCACCATCGGCGCGGGCAGCCTGGTGGCCGCCGGGGCGCTGGTCACCCAGGGAGCTGTGATTCCGCCCGGCAGCCTGGTGGTGGGTTCCCCGGCCAGGGTGGTGCGCTCCCTCCGGCCGGAGGAGGCCGCCGAACTGCTCCAGTCGGCCGAGACCTACCGCACTCTGTCCGCCGAGCTGCTCCCCACCGCCGAGGCGTCCGAAACAGGAGGAAGCGTATGAAAAAGAAAGGGAAAATTCCCGGCCGTTATCATAAAACATTGAAGGAACAGGTGCGTGAGAACCCCCGGCTGGCCGCGGTCTACGTCATTTTACGGGTGCTGGTGGTGCTAGCCCTGGTGGCACAGGTGTTTAACGGGAACTTTGAAAACGTGTTCTTATGCGTACTCACCCTGATCCTGTTTACCATCCCCAGCTTCATCGAGCGCACAATCCGCATTGATATCCCGGACACCCTGGAGATCATCATCCTCCTGTTCATCTTTGCGGCGGAAATTCTGGGGGAGATCCAGGCTTACTATGTCCAGTTTCCCTATTGGGACACCATGCTCCATACCCTCAACGGCTTTCTCTGCGCGGCCATCGGCTTCTCCCTGCTGGACATTTTGAACCGGGATGAGCGGCTGGCCTTCAAGCTCTCCCCGGTCTATCTGGCGGTGGTGGCCTTCTGCTTCTCCATGACAATCGGCGTGCTGTGGGAGTTCTTCGAGTGCTTTATGGACCAGATGTTCCTGCTGGACATGCAGAAGGACACGATCGTACACTCCATCGGCTCCGTGATGCTGGACCCCGCCGGCGGCAACACCCCGGTGGCCATCCACGACATCACCGACGTGATTGTGGTCACGGCTGATGGAGCCCAGCACCCACTGGGCCTGGGCGGTTATCTGGATATCGGCATCCTGGACACCATGAAAGACCTCTTCGTCAACTTTATCGGTGCGGTGGTGTTCTCCTTTATCGGCTATTTCTATGTAAAGAACCGCGGCAAGGGCTGGTTCGCCAAGCGTTTCATCCCCAAGGTCCTCCCGGAGTCCGGCGCCAAAAAATAACCGAATATTCCGCCCCCAGGGGCGCATACTAGGGAAGCACTGCTCCCACCCTGTCACGCAGGGCGGGCCGGTGCTTCCCTTGCGTCATACCAAGGAATCAAGGAGGAATCTCACCATGAACAAGACCCCCAACAACAGCATCAAGTGCTCTGTGAACAGTTGTGCTTACCACTGCGGCGAGCAGAACTACTGCACCCTGAACGAGATCAAGGTGGGTTGCTGCGACTCCAACGTGACCAACTGCGCCTCCACCGAGTGCGCCTCCTTCCAGTTGGGCGACCACGGCGGCTGCTGCAAGCGCTGAACCGTCCATCCATGCAAAATCGCGCGTTCCCGATCGGGAACGCGCGATTTTTATGGTATTTACTCCTTGGGCTCGGCAGGCGCCTCGGCCTTGGGGGCGGCAGCGGCCTCCGCTGCAGGCTTCTCCGCAGTTGGAGCCGCGGGCTTGACAGCGGCAGCCGGGGCGGCCTTGGGGGCCGCAGGCTTCACCTCGGGCACCTTGCCGTCCACGGTGATCAGCTTGCGGGGGCACTTCTGTGCGCAGATACCGCAGCCGATGCACTTCTCGTAGTCGATCACCGCCAAGTTGTTGACCATGGTGATGGCTTCCTTGGGGCAGCTCTTAGCACACAGGGAGCAACCGATACAGCCATTGTCGCATACCTTGCGGGCGTCCACGCCCTTGTCGTGGGAGGAACAGGGAATGGTGACGTGGCGCTTGGTCTTGTAAGGCTCCAGGGCGATGATGTGGCGGGGGCAGATGTCCACGCACTTATTACACGCCTTGCACTTCTCCTCATCGACCCTGGCCACGCCGTCGATGACGTGGATAGCGTCAAAGGGACAGGCCTTCTCACAGGAGCCCAGGCCCAGGCAGCCGTAGGCGCAGCCCAGGTCGCCGCCGCCGGGCAGCTTGGAGGCCGCCACGCAGTCGTGGATGCCCACGTAAGTGTACTGCTTGTAGTTCTGGCCGCAGCCGGTGCAGTGCACCTGGGCAATCTGCTTCACTGCGGCGCCAGCGGACACGCCCATAATCTCGCCGATCTGGGCGGCCACCGCCTCGCCGCCGGCGGCGCAGGCATTGACTGGGGCCACTCCCTTGACCACAGCGGAGGCATAGCCGGAGCAGCCGGGATAGCCGCAGCCGCCACAGTTGGCGCCGGGCAGGCAGCCCAGGATGGCCTCTTCACGGGGATCCACCTCAACAGCGAACACCTTGGAGGCGATCGCCAGGACCAGGCCGAAGATGGCGCCCAGCACGGCCAGGACCACAACGGCAATCATAACAGTCGTCATATTCTTCCGCCCTCCTTAACCGAAGACCTTCAGGCCGGAGAAGCCCATGAAAGCCAGAGCGATGAGGCCGGCGGCCACCAGGGCGATCGGGAAGCCCTCGAAAGCCTTGGGCCACTCGGAGAACTCCATCCGCTCCCGGATGCTGGCAAAGATCACGATGACCAGCAGGAAGCCGATGCCGCCGGTGACGCCGTACACGACGCTCTCAATAAAGCCGTAGCCATTCTGGGTGTTCTGCAGCACCACGCCCAGCACAGCGCAGTTGGTGGTGATCAGGGGCAGGTACACACCCAGGGCCTCATAGAGGGAGGGCATGGCCTTCTTGAGGAACATCTCGATGAACTGCACCAGAGAGGCGATGACCAGGATGTAGGTCACGGTCTGCATGAAGGTCAGGCCCATGGGAACCAGAATGAGCTCATTGATGGGCCAACAGATGGCGGAGGCCAGGCCCATGACGAAGATAACCGCCAGCCCCATGCCGGAGGCAGTCTCGATCTTTTTGGAAACACCCATGAAGGGGCAGATGCCCAGGAACTGGGCCACAATAAAGTTATTGACCAGGATGGCGCCCAGGGCGATGGTAAAGAGCTGAGTCCACTCCATTACTTGGCCACCTCCTCAGTCTTTTTGTCGCCCTTCTTGGGCTTGTTCAGGATGTACTGCATGGCTGCGATCACGCAGGCCAGGGTCAGGAAGCCGCCCACCGGGAGAATCATGCCCAGAGCGGGAATGCCCTCGGGCAGGATGCGGATGCCTGCGGCAGTGCCCAGGCCGAAGACCAACTGTCCTTCTGCGCCGATCTCCAGCAGGCCGCCCATAATGGTGCCATTTCCAAGGAACTCGCGAACCACACACATGATGACCAGCACCATGGTGTAACCCAGGCCCTGGAAGATACCGTCCAGCGCAGAAGCGCCGATACCATTCTTGTAGGCAAAGGACTCGGCGCGGCCCAGAATGATACAGTTCACCACGATCAGGGGGATAAACAGGCCCAAGCTCTTGGACAGGGCCGGGATAAATGCCTGCAGGCACAGGTCAACGATGGTAACAAAGCCGGCGATGACCACGATGAAGCAGGCGATGCGGATGTTGTTGGGGATGATCTTACGCAGGGCCGCGATGATGATGTTGGACAGGGTCAGAATCACCAACACGGACAGGCCCATGCCCAGGCCGTTGAACAGGGTGGTGGTAATGGCCATCACCGAGCACATGCCCAGCAGTTGGACGGTGACGGGGTTCTGGAAGAACAAGCCGTCCCTAAATTGTTTCATCACGTTCATATTCGATTACCCTCCTTAGCCCATGCTCGCGGCGGCGGCGATGGCGCTGGTGACGGCCTCGCAAACGCCGCGGGAGGTGATGGTAGCGCCGGTCAGGGCGTCGATGTCGCCGCCGTCCTTGGTGACCTTGACCTCGCCGGTCTTGCCCACGAACTGGGCCTGGAAGTCCGGCTTGCTGGCGTTGGAGCCCAGGCCGGAGGTCTCGCCGGTGCTGGTAATGGAGATGCCGGAGCAGGCCCCGGTATTGTCCACACCCACCATGATAGTCAGGTTGCCGCTGAAGGACGTGGCGGGCTTAACCTCCACCACGTATCCGGCATCGCCGGCCTTGTAGACGGCCTGCACCATAGCGTCGCCGCCGGTGTACTCCACCTCGTCATAGCTGTTGGCGGGGAGCACGGCAGCCATGGCCTCCTGGGTGGTCTTCTCGTTGTTAGCCGCGATAAAGGGGGCGGTCACATAGTTGGTCAGGCCCAGCAGAAGGGCGGTGGCCGCACAGATGGCAAAGAGGACGATCACCAGGGTCGCCATGCCTGGTTCCTTTTTCTTGGTTGCAGTCTCACTCATGGCTTAGCCCTCCTTCCCGGCTTTTTTGGCCGCCTTGGCCGCAGCCTTCATTTCCTTGGTCACTCCGTAGCGGCCGGGCTTGCCCACCTTGTCGATGAGCCACACGCAGCAGTTCATGATCAGGATGGAGTAGCTCACGCCCTCGGGATAGCCGCCGAAATAGCGGATGAACACGGTCAGCAGGCCGCAGCCGATGCCGAAGATGATCTCACCCTTTTTGGTGACGGGGCTGGTGACATAGTCGGTGGCCATGAAGAAGGCACCCAGGAACAGGCCGCCGGTGAAGAGCTGGTAGGTCATCCACACCAGCCGGTCGTTGCCGCCCAGGGGGAACAGGAAGGTGAGCACCGCCACGGTGGCGATGTAGGCCACGGGGATGCGGGCGCGGATGACGCCGCGGACGATCAGATACACGCCGCCCAGCAGCAGGGCCAGGGCGGAGATCTCACCGATACAGCCGCCCACATTGCCCACAAATGTGTCGAGGATGGTGGCATCGGGCAGCAGGCCGCCGTGCATGAAGTCAGCAGACAAGGGGGTTGCGCTGCTGACGATATCCACCCCGGCCATAGTCTTGGTGCCGCCCAGCAGGTCGGCCCAGGCGCCGGTGCCGATGCCGGGGGCCACCCAGGTGGTCATGGCCACGGGGTAGCACAGCATCAGGAAGGCGCGGCCGCCCAGGGCGGGGTTCATGAAGTTCTTACCCAGGCCGCCGAAGAGCTGCTTGACCACCACGATGGCGAAGAAGTCGCCGATGATCAGCATCCAATAGGGCAGGGTGGGGGCGCACACGAAGGCCAGCAGCACGCCGGTGACGGCGGCGGACAGGTCCTTGACGGCGCAGGACTTGTGCATCAGCTTGCGGTAGCCCCACTCGAAGAACTCGCAGGCCAGCACGGAGATGATGGTGGCCACCAAGGCACGGGGGCCGAAGAACACCACGCCCATGACCATGGCAGGTACCAGGGCGATGAGCACGTCCCGCATCAGGTTGGTGGTGTCAATGGGAGAGGCCACGTGGGGGGACGACGCCACCGTGAGTCTCAGCTTCTTTTCCTCGTTCATGCTTTGGCCGCCTCCTTCGCCGCTTTTTCCTTGGCCGCCAGAGCCCGCAGCTCACCCTTGGTCACACGGAAGGACTGGACCAGGTGGAGGCGGGCGGGGCAGATGTAGTTGCAGGAACCGCACTCAATGCAGTCCATGACGTTAAGCGCCTCGGCCTCCTTCCACATGCCCTTCTCGGCGTACAGGTGCATGTAGACCGGAGTCAGGTGCATGGGGCAGACGTTGACGCAGCGGCCGCAGCGCAGGCAGACCTCCTCCTCCACAACGGGGGCGGCCTCCTTTTTGGTCAGGCAGAGCACGGCATTGGTGCCCTTGATGCAGGTGACATCCAGGTTATACTGGGCGATGCCCATCATGGGGCCGCCGGTGAGCACGCGGTCGGGCTCCTCCTTGAAGCCCTTGCCCTCGTCGATGATCTGCTGGAAGGAGGTGCCCAGGGGCACCAGCAGGTTTTTGGGCTCCTTGATGGCGTCGCCGGTGACGGTGAGGATGCGGTGGGTCAGGGGCTTGCCCTCCACCACGGCGTCGTACACGGCAGCGGCGGTCCCCACATTGAACACCGCGCAGCCCACATGGGCGGGCAGCCCGCCGGGAGGCACCTCGCGGCCGGTGACGCGCTGAATGAGCTGCTTTTCCGCGCCCTGGGGGTAGCGGGTGCGCAGAGACTCCACCTGCACGTCGTTCTTGCCGCCCACCAGCGCCTTCAGGTGCTCGATGGCGTCCTCCTTGTTGGCCTCCACACCGATGACGGCGTTCTTCAGGCCGAAGGCCTGCATCAGAATGCGCACGCCGCCGATGACCCGCTCGCCCTGCTCCAGCATCAGCCGGTGGTCAGCGGTTATGTAGGGCTCACACTCGGCGCCGTTCAGGATCAGGGTATCCACCTTGCCGACGCCGGAGCTGATCTTCACGTGGGTGGGGAAGCCGGCGCCGCCCATTCCGGTGATGCCCGCCTCCTTGACAATCTCCACGATCTCCTCGCAGCTCAGCTTGCTGTAGTCGGGATGGGGGGTGAGCACGGAGCCCCAGGTGTCCTGGAAGTCATTCTCGATGACCACCGACATCACCTTTCCGCCGCCCACGTAGGGACGGGGCTCCACCGCCTTGACCACACCGGACACAGACGCGTGAATGGGGGCGCCCAGGCCGGCGATCTCGCCGATCTTCTGGCCCACCTTGACCTGATCGCCCACGGCTACAATGGGCTTACAGGGCGCACCGACATGCATTGCCATGGCGATGACGACCTGCTTGGGAGCGGCGCTCAGGGGCGCAACCTCCTTGTGGCGTGCCAACTCTTTCCGGTCATTGGGGTGCACGCCGCCGTAAAAGCTTTGCTTCATAGGTCCACCTCGCAAATCTGACCCACACACGGGCCATTGTTCTGAGTCGTTTGACCGGTATCTCAAACAGATTTATCATAGCGCAAACGGAGCATCTTGTCCAGTTAAAACGCTCAAATTCCCTTCATTTTTTCTTTTAAACCAATCAGTTTTTTCTCTTTTTCCAGAAATATGGTAACATCCGCAGTACCATTTTTACAAAAACCATCCGGTTTACTTTTTCGTCAGGATGACAACAGAGCTCCGCTCCGTTCTCCACTTTCGTTGTTTAAAATGGAGAAGTTCAAAAAGTGAAATTAACCCAATTGACAAATGCGGTCCGGAACGGTATGATATCAGGTAATTACATTTTCCGGGCTTGCCCGGAGCGTACAAAGGCGATGACCGGGACAGTACGGGCGGTACATAAGCGCAGAGAGGGAGCGGCTGGTGTAAGCTCCCATGAGGCCGCCCCGAACGCTCGCCCGGGAGCAGCCCTGCTGAACCGCAGGTTAGGCAGGGACGGTTTCCCCTCCGTTAGCGGGGCAATGAGTGCGCGGGCGCGCCCCGCGAAGTTAGGTGGTACCACGGAGTCATGGCGGCTTCGTCCTATGGGACGAGGCCGCCATGCTTGTTTTTATCGTTAAAGGAGGTTGGACGACCCATGAGAATGAAAACCGCCCAGATTTTGATGGAGTGCCTTCTGGAGCAGGGGGTGGACACGGTCTTCGGCTACCCCGGCGGCACGATCCTGAACGTATACGACGAATTTGAGCTCCACGGCTACAAGGACAAAATCCGCCATATCCTCACCGCCCACGAGCAGGGCGCCTCCCACGCCGCCGACGGCTATGCCCGCGCCACCGGAAAGGTGGGGGTGTGCTTCGCCACCTCCGGCCCCGGGGCCACCAACCTGACCACCGGCATCGCCACGGCCTACTACGACTCCTCCCCTGTGGTGTTCATCACCTGCAACGTCAGCGAGAACCTCATCGGCAAGGACTCCTTTCAGGAGGTGGACATCACCGGTATCTCCATGCCCATCACCAAGTGCAACTATCTGGTGAAGGACCCCGGCGCCCTGGCCGACGTGCTGCGGGAGGCCTTCGCCATCGCCCGCTCCGGCCGCCCCGGCCCCGTGCTGGTGGACATCGCCAAGAACGTCACCGCCGCCGAGGCCGATTACGAGCCCCTCCCCCTCGACCAGCACGCCAACCACGGCCGGCTGGGGGCCATGCTCCGCCGGGCCAGCCACGATCTCAAGACTCCCGAGCCCGACGCGGGGGACATTCAGACCCTGCTGGATCTCATTGAGGGGGCCCGGAAGCCCCTGGTGCTGGTGGGCGGCGGGGTCATCCGCTCCAAGGGAGCTGTGCCCCAGTTCCGCACCTTTATCGAGCGGCTCAACGCTCCGGTGGCCTCCACCATCATGGGCGGCGGTGCCTGCCCCGGCAATCACCGGCTGTTCACCGGCATGATCGGTATGCACGGCTCCCACGCCTCCAATCTCGCCTCCGACCAGTGCGATCTGCTCATCGCCGTCGGCTGCCGCTTCTCCGACCGGGTGGCCACCGACCCCGCCACCTTCGCACCCAACGCCAAAATCGTCCACATCGACATCGACCGGGCGGAGATCGACAAGAACGTGCTCACCCACCACCACATCATCGGCGACGCCCGCCGGGTGCTGGAGCTGCTCAACGAGAAGCTCCCCCAGCACGACTACCCGGAGTGGAAGGCGTGGGTGTTCTCCCACCCGGAGGTGCCCCTCAAGAAAGACGATGTTCTCCACCCCCACGAGATTCTGGAGACCATCCAGGCCGTCACCGGCGGGGACGCCATCGTGGCCACCGATGTGGGCCAGCATCAGATGTGGTGCGCCCAGTACTACCACTTCTCCCGCCCCGGCCAGTTCATCACCTCCGGCGGCTTCGGCACCATGGGCTTCGGCCTGGGGGCCGCCATGGGGGCCGCCGTGGGCAATCCGGGCAAGGTGGTGGTGCACTGCACCGGCGACGGCTGCTTCCGCATGAACTGCCACGAGCTCTGCACCGCCGAGCACTACAACATCCCCGTCATCACCGTCATCTTCAACAACCGCACCCTGGGTATGGTGCGCCAGTGGCAGAACCTGATCTACCAAAAGCGGTTCTCCCAGACCGATCTGGACCGCGGCCCCGACTTCGTCAAGCTGGCGGAGGCCTACGGCATCCAGGGGGAGCGGGCCGCCACCCAGCCGGAGTTCGAGGCGGCCTTCCGCCGGGCCGTGGCCGCAGGCCGGCCCTACCTCATCGAGTGCGCCATCGACAAGGACGCCATGGTCCACCCCATGGTCTCCGCCGGCGCTCCGGTTACCGATTTCATCCTGGATTAAAGGAGGGCGTGGATATGAATGAAGCCAATGTGACCCGCCGCACCCTCTCGGTGCTGGTGGAAAATGCCGCCGGTGTCCTGTCCCAAGTCTCCCGGCTGTTCTCCCGGAAGGGCTATAACATTGAATCCCTGGCGGTGGGCACCACCGACGACCCAGCCGTGTCCCGCATCACCATCGAGGTGTGGGCCGACAAGCCCATGATTGAGCAGATCATGAACCAGCTGCGCAAGCAGTTCTCCGTCTACTCCGTGCAGGAGCTGCTGCCCGAGCGGTCCATCCGCCGGGAGCTGGTCATGTTCAAGGTGCGGGCCGAGACCCCCGACATCCGCAACGAGATCATCCAGATCGCCAACATCTTCCGGGCCTCCATCATCGATGTGTCCCTCAAGTCCCTCACCCTGGCCCTGATCGGCGACGAGACCAAGGCCGACGCCATGCAGAAGCTGCTGGAGGCCTTCGGCATCCTGGAGCTGGTGCGCACCGGCATGGTCGCCCTCGAACGGGGCGCCTATACCATCGGCGACGAGACCAAGGAACAGACCGAGTTTAATCTGGGCAAGAACTTCTTGTAACTCCGGCCGGTCCGTTCCTGCGAGCGCAGCGAGCCGCCGCTCTGCGGCGTCCAAGCGTTTCGCGCAGCGAAACCTTGCCGCAGGGGCAATTCACTGCACAGCCGTTGGCGGCTTTGCCGCCCTACGGATGTGGCGTACCCCTTGCGGGTGCTTCCGCCGAGGATGTGAATTCCCGCCCGGAGGGCTCCCAAACGCGCCAGCGCGTTTGGGACATGCAGACCGAGTTCTATCTGGGCAAGAACTTCCTGTAAAGCTCCCGTTTCCCGGTGCGCAGAACATAGGCCCCGGCAAATTCCACAGAGGCCTCTGTGTTTTCATAAAATATGAAGTGTCTCATTTTCCACAGAAAGGGGGAGAGCATGTATGAAGCTGTATGAAACCATGTTCCTGTCAACCAGAGGGAGGGTGTTCCTCTATTAGCCCTCCAGATATGAAGGAGGAAATATGGACCATATTACCCTGCAAAAAGTGGATGAATCCAATTTTCTTGCGTGCTTTTCCCTGAGATTAGAGGCCCAGCAGGAGAAATTCGTATCCCACCCGATCCGTAGTCTGGCCCAGGCGTATGTATACTACAGTCAGTGTACGCCCTTTGCGGTCTGCCGCGCTGGTCAGGTGGTCGGATATCTGATGGTCATCTATGACTATGATGAAGAGGCTTACTTCATCTGGCATCTGATGATTGACGCCCAGCACCAGGGCAGGGGCTGCGGGAGGGCGGCTATGGAGGCGGCGCTTGCCTATATCCGTTCCAAGCCCTTCGGGGCTTCCAACCTCGTCCGGCTGACCGTCAGCCCGGAAAATGCGGCCGCCTGCCATTTGTACCAGACCCTCCACTTCTCTCCCACCGGCCGGGCAGACGGGGATGAGATCGAGCTGGAGCGGGTGCTTGACTGACCTCCGCCCCATGCGGCGGCCTTCCGCTTCTGCGGATTGTATCACAGTTATCATTCTTTTCCCGAAAACTATGCTATCATGAGTTCAAATTCCCCCACCAACAAGAAGAAAAAGGAGTGTATCACCATGGCTAAGATGTACTACGAGAAGGACTGCGAGCTCTCCTACCTGAACGGCAAGAAAATCGCCATCATCGGCTACGGCTCCCAGGGCCACGCCCACGCCCTCAACCTGAAGGACTCCGGGTGCGATGTGTGCGTCGGCCTGCGGGCCGGCTCCAAGAACTGGGCCGAGGCGGAGAAGGCCGGCCTGGCGGTCAAGACTGTGGCCGAGGCCGCCCAGTGGGGCGACATTGTAATGATGCTCATCAACGACGAGGTCCAGGCAGAGGTCTATAAGAATGACATTGCCCCCTACCTGACCGAGGGCAAGGCCCTGGCCTTCGCCCACGGCTTCAACATCCGCTATCAGCAGATCGTCCCCCCCGCCGGCGTGGACGTGTTCATGGCGGCCCCCAAGGGCCCCGGCCACACCGTCCGTTCCACCTACGTCAACGGCAAGGGCGTGCCCTGCCTCGTGGCGGTGGAGCAGAACGCCACCGGCAACGCCTATAAGCTCGCCCTGGCCTACATCGCGGGCATCGGCGGCGCCCGGGCCGGCGTGATGGAGACCACCTTCCACGACGAGACCGAGACCGACCTGTTCGGCGAGCAGACCGTGCTGTGCGGCGGCGTGGTGGATCTGATGCGCTGCGGCTTTGAGGTGCTGGTGGAGGCCGGCTATGAGCCGGAGAACGCTTACTTCGAGTGCATCCACGAGATGAAGCTGATCATCGACCTGATCAACAAGGGCGGCGTGGCGGCCATGAACTACTCCATCTCCGACACCGCTGAGTTCGGTGAGTACGTCTCCGGCCCCCGTGTCATCCCCCACGAGGAGACCAAGGCCCGCATGCGCGCCGTGCTCTCCGACATTCAGGACGGCACCTTCGCCGGCAAGTGGATCGCCGAGAACAAGAACGGCCGCACCTTCTTCAACTCCAAGCGCGCCCAGCTCAAGAAGCACCAGATGGAGCTGGTGGGCGATGAGCTGCGCCGCAACATGATCTGGGGCGGTGATAAAGATCTGGACACTGCCTCCAACTGACCCAGAACCGGGCGCGAGCCCCGCGCAGCGGGTCGCGTCCGGAGCGGAGGCGCAAGGGAGCGCAGCGAGGGATGCCCGCAAGGGTGTCCCGAGCAGAGTGGACTTTGCGCCGACGAGGGGCGGCGACAAGGATCTCGACACCGCCTTCAACTGAACCGGGGCCCCCGCGCAACCCCAGCGTCAGCGGTTTGCGTGGGGAAGCGGAACCTTCCCTTCTCCCCAAAAAGTCCGGCCCGTGCATTTGCACGGGCCGGACTTTTTGTTTCTGATTCAGCGAATGTCTCCGGGAAGCCCCGCCGCGTCCCGCGCGGCATCGTAGTCCCTCTTGTTCACATAGATGATGTACTCGTACTGTGCCCCCGGCGACATGCCCATGGTACCGAAGTCGGCCCGGGTACCCGGATTGAGGGCGGAAGGCGAGCTGCGGTCGATCACCTTCACCGCGTAGTCCAGCCCCGCGTCCCGCAGGGCGGACAGGATATCGCTCTGTTCCTGCATGGTCAGAACGGTGACCAGCTCGCGGCGGTTCCAAATGGCAAGCATACGTTCCCCTCCTTCTGCTCTTTCCCGGTCAGCCCGAGCGCCCTGTCCTGTAAGTCAGGGTGCTTTTGAATTCAATGCAGAATCCCGTGGAGAAAGATCTTTGTCAGCGTATCTACAATCTCATCGTCTTCGTACTGGGGCTCCACTCCCACCACAATTTTATACTGAATCGCAAATCCAAACAGGGAACCCACATAGGTCTTGGCGGCCAGATAGGTGTCCACCCCCTCTTGTAGATTGCCGGTATACCTCTTCAGCACCGTCTCTACACAGCGGGCCACATAGCCGATGCCGTTCTTATGATAGATGCTGCTGACCTCCGGGTGCCGCTTGGAGTCCCGGATGATGGCCCGGGTAAAGGCGATACGCTCCGGCGTGTCAAAAACCGCCAGATAGGCCAGCCCTATCTTTTTGATAGCAGCCTCCAAATCATAGCCGTCTATTTCCGGCTGAATGCTCAAAAAATTGAAATAGAACGGTGTCTCCTGCATGACAGCGGAGTAGAGCTCCTCTTTGTCCTTGAAATACTGGTAGAGTGTGGCCTTGGAATAGCCCGACTCCCTGGCCAGCATATCCATAGATACCCCGTCATAGCCGTGTTCCCCAAAAAGGATCAGCGCCGTCTGAAGAATTGAGGTGCGGTTGGCGTTATATGCATCCTGCAACGCCTCTTCTTCCGAAATGTCCAGATTTTCAAACAGATCCTTTTTCCCATTGAAGTGCAGGTAGATGGTGGACGGGGAGATCCCAGCCGCCCGGGCGATACTGTTAATGGTTGTCCCTTTGTAGCCCTCTTTCAGGAAAATACATCTGGCTGTCTCCAAAATCTTTTCCCTGACATCGCTCTCCATGCTTCTCCCCCTCCTTTCAAATTTAACTGTCGATTCTAGTTTATCCTGTTATAAATATCCTGTCAAGCATCACTGTGCCTCCAATTCTGTATTCCGCACAAGTTTCCCGCCAACTTTTTGTCCAAAACATCTATTTTGTTTTTTCTCTTCAACAATAATATAATAACACTTGACAGTATATTATTATTATGCTACTCTTGCATCGTGTAATAATTATTACCGACTATTTCAATTATATTATTCCTCGAAGGGAGGTCTTTCTTTGATCCGCATTGATCTGGAAAATCACTTTTACGCTCCATGTCTCATTGACGCGCTGGCGCAGCGCAGTCAGCCGCCGTTTTATGACCGCGCCACTGACCAGATTCACTGGACCGAGGATGTCTGTATGCCCCAGGGGGAGCTGCTTCAGCGGCTTCTGGAAGTAGGCGAGCATCGCCTGTCCCTACTGGAGCAGCAGGGGATTACCCATGCGGTGCTGAGCTGTTCCCCCGGCGCCGAGCAGCTTGAGCCCGCCAAGAGCATAGCCGTTTGCCAGGCCACCAATGCCGCGCTGTATGAGCTGACGCGGGCCCATCCCGGCCGTCTGTTCGGCAGCGCCATTCTCCCCGTAAAGGACGTGGCCGCTGCGGAGCGGGAGCTGGAGCGCTGTGTGAAGGAATATGGCTTCGTGTCATGGCACACCCACTCTAATTACGGAAACACCGCACCGGACGATCCCCGCTATCTCCCCCTCTTCCGCAAGGCCGCCGAACTTGGCGTCTACGTCTATCTCCACCCTCAGCTCCCCGAGGGCAGCCGCTACGCAGGCTACGGCTTTACCTTTGCCGGTCCCGGTCTTGGCTTTACGGTGGATACGGTCACCACGCTGCTGCGCATGGTGGTATCCGGCCTGTTCGACGAGATTCCCTCTCTCCGGCTGGTACTGGGACACCTGGGCGAGGGGCTTCCCTTTTTGCTGGACCGTATTGAAAACCGGATCAAATTTCTGCCCAATCCGGCCATTCGCTGCCGCCGCCCGCTGCGCTACTACTTTCAGCACAACATCTGGGTTACTACCAGCGGCAATATGTCGCCGGAGGCTTTCCGCTGTACCCAGGATGTGCTGGGTATGGACCACATTCTCTTTGCAAGCGACTACCCCTATGAGTCCGTGGAGGACATGATGGCCTTTTTGCGCGGGATTCCGCTGAATGAGGCGGACTACGCCAGGCTCTACTATCAAAACGCAGAAGCATTACTGGGAATTTCCCTTTCTTAATTGATTTGGAGGTGTCATCCATGAGGAACAGGAAACATGACGGCAACAAGTCCTCGGTCGTAAACTTCGGTGTGCAGGGCTGGGTCACCATCCTGTACTGTCTGCTGATGTTCTGGCTTTATGCCGGCATGGTGAACAGCGGTTCCAATGTAACCGCCCCGGCCATCGCAGAGAAGTTCGGCATCCTTCCCGGTACCGTACTGAATATGAACACCGTGGCCGGCGTGGTGGGCGTCATCTTCTTTATTGTCGTAGGCCAGATCAACCGGGTGATCGGCGCCCGCATCACCTCCGGCGTGTGCCTAATTGTCGCCGGCCTGGCCTATCTCGGCGTAGGCAATGCCGTCAATCTTGCCATGTATACCGTCTGCATGTGTATTGTGGTGGGCGGCGTCATGTCTGCGGGCTACATCTCCGGCGGGGATCTGCTCACCCAGTGGTTCCCCAAGAAAAAAGGCATCGTCATGGGCTACACCACCATGGGCCACAATCTGGCCTCCGTCGCCTTTGTCCCCCTTATCACACTTCTGGTAGGTCGGCTGGGCATTGGCAACGGTGTAATTCCCATCTCCGTTTGCGCCATCGTGCTGGGCATCTTTGGTCTGCTTCTCGTCCGCAATACTCCGCAGGAGCGCGGCCTCAACCCGGACAATGTGTCCGATGAGGTCTACCGAACCGAGTACTTCCACGGCCATGAGGATCCCACTGGCGGCTGGACCACCGGCAGACTGCTGCGGTGCAAGGAAACCTGGCTGGTGGCCGTCACCACCGGCATGTTCCAAATCTGCTCCCTGGGCGTGGTATCTCAAATGGTGCTGCGCAACATGGAGCTGGGCTTCTCCCGGGAGCAGGCCACCTTTATCCTCAGCCTGGTAGCTCTCATCGGCCTGGTCGGCTCCTTTTTCGTGGGCTATATGGATGAGCGCCTTGGCACCAAAAAGTCCATGCTGTTCTTCGGCATCTGGTACGCCCTCTCCCTGCTGGCCAACGCCACCGAGAACACCGTTCTGGTCTATGTCTCCATCTTTATGATCGGCATGTCCATCGGCGGCTCCGCCAACTTCACCACCTCCCTTACCACCTCCGTGTTTGGCCGTCAGGGATTCAGCAAGGTAAATTCCGTCGTTTTCCCCATCCAAGGCGCGGTGTCCGCCCTCTCCTTCGTGGTCAACGGCGTAGTCTCCAACATCACCGGCGGCAACCTGCGCTACACCTATCTCATTTTTGCCGGCGTATCCGTAGTCTCCGCGCTCATTGTACTGCTAGTGGATGAACACCGCTTCAACAAGGACTGGCAGCAGGGACAGAACGCCCGCTCCGCCTCTTGATGAGTCCAATAAAAAAGATCGCCTGCCCCGGCCGGGGCAGGCGATCACAGTTTTGGAGGTCATTCCACGCTTTTCAGCAGCTCCTCCGCCGAAACTCCGAAGAGCTTGGCCAGGGCCAGCAGGTTGGAGGTGCTGGGATCGGCGGCGCCGCTCTCCCACTTGCTTACCGCCTGACGGCTCACGCCCAGGGACTCCGCCACGAACTCCTGGGTCATCTTGCAGCGGGTGCGGTGATACCTGATGGCCTCCCCCAGGCTCCTGGCCATCTCCGCCTTCTCCTGCCGGACGGGACCGGATTTCAGGTACTTCCGCAGAGCCTTAATGAGCAGAACCGCCAGATAAATCACCAGGGCCAGGATGCCCGCCCAGATCACCAGCCCCAGTAAAAGTGGGATTGTCGTCGCGAAACTCATATCAAACACTCCTTTCCAGATGGCCCCATTTTAGCCTGTTTGGGCGGTTGCCTCCACCAATTATGGCGCAACTTTTGGTTGCTCTTCCCGCTCCTCCCGCTCCCGCGCGGCCCGCTGGGCCAGGATTTTGGGGAAGAAGTGGAGGAACAGGCAGGTGGTCACTGTGGCGGCCACCGCGTCGGCGATGGGCTCGGAGAGGAAGGTGGCCTCCGGGGAGACTAGGGCGGGCAGCAGGAGCAGACCCGCCAGGAACACGCACTTGCGGAAGATGGAGCAGAACAGGGCCAGCCGCACATGGCCCAGGGCGGTGGTCTCGTCCACCAGGGGATACTGGATCGCCAGGGGGATGATCATGGCGGTAAAGACTTTGATGTAGCGTACCGACCGCGCCGCCACCTCCGGGTTCTGGGTAAACAGGCCCACAAACACCGGGGACAGGGTGTGGGTCACCACCGTCATGAGCACACAGAAGGTCACGCACAGGGCCACGATAGACCGGATGGCCCTTTTGATGCGTTCCAGGTTGGCCGCGCCGTAGTTGAAGCTGACCACCGGCTGGCTGCCCAGGGTAAGGCCGCCCATGGGCATGGTGATGAGGAGCAGGTAGCTCTGCACGATGGTGGCGCAGGTCACCAGGGTATCCCCCAGCTCCGGCCCGCCGTAGCGCTGGAGCACAGTGTTCAGCACGATCAGCAGGATGCTGTCCGTGGCGATGATGAGGAAGGGGGACAGGCCGAAGGCCAGCACCCGCCGCACAATGTGCAGTTCCATGCGACCCCACCGCAGGCGCACCGGCATCCGCTTCCGCCGCAGGGAGAGGAGCACAAAGGCGCAGGAGGCCATCTGGGAGAGCACGGTGGCCAGGGCGGCCCCGGCCACGTCCAGATGGAGGCCGAAGATGAAAATGGGATCCAGGATGATGTTGAGCACCGCCCCCAGCATCACCGTGGCCATCCCCAGGCCGGAGAATCCCTGGGCGATCAGGAAGCTGTTCATGCCGGTGGCCATGAGGGCAAAGAAGGTGCCCGCGGTGTAGATGGTCAGGTAGGTGTTGGCGTAGCCGAAGGTGGCGTCGCTGGCGCCGAACCACATGAGCAGATGCTCCTTCAGCAGGAGGAACAGAGTGGTCAGCACGCCGGACAGTATCAGCAGCATCAGGAAGCTGTTGGACAGCACCCGCCCGGCCTCCCTGTCCCTCCCCTCCCCCATACGCATGGCCATGATGGGGGAGCCGCCCAGGCCCACCAGGGAGGCGAAGGAGGACAGCAGGGTGACGATGGGGCCGCACACCCCCACCCCCGCCAGGGCCAGATCGCCGATGCCCTGGATGTTGCCGATGTAGATGCGGTCTACAATGCTGTATAGGACGCTGACCAGCTGAGCCAGCATCGTGGGGATGGCCAGCCGGCACACCAGCCGGAAGACTGGATCACGCCCCAGATCGTTGGTCTTTCTCACGGTTTTTCCTCCCTTTTTGAAACACACTGGGGCATTATACCTCTTTTTCCGTCCCCCGTAAAGGCCCTTTGGCTTTTTAGCACTCTTAAACGCAGAGTGCTAATATTTACAATTTAGACATATTTACATGTATATTTGTTCATAAACTCGGCCTATACTTTGTCTCAGAAAATGAGTTGAGGGGCCGGAAAGGCCCCCGGAAAGAGGATGATTGGAATGGAACAAAGGAAGTTTTAGCACATCAATGTTCCCATTGCTAAATCACATTTCCGAAAAAAGGAGCGATTTTTATGTTTGGCATGCTTCCCTTTGAGCGCAGCGACGACAACCTGTTTGATACCTTTGATAACTTTACCCGCAACTTCTTCCGCGGCAGCAACGCCAGCCTGCCCGCCTTCCGCACCGACATTCGGGACGCCGGAGACAAGTTTGTCTTAGAAGCCGAGCTGCCCGGGTTCGACAAGGGCGACATCAAGCTGGATGTGAAGGACGGTATCCTCACTATTACCGCCGAGCACAGCGAGAACCAGGAGCAGAAGGACGCCAAGGGTGCCTACATCCGCCGGGAGCGCCGGTACGGCTCCTTCAGCCGTTCCTTTGATATCACCGGCATCGATGAGGGCTCCATTACCGCCGCTTACAACAACGGCATTCTGGAGCTGAACCTGCCCAAGGCCGTCCCCGTGGTTCCTGAGAGCCGCCGGATTGCCATTGATTGACCTGGATATCCGGGAGCCGGTCAGCCTTGGCTGACCGGCTCCTTCCCGTTTTCTGTTCCCTCCCAGCGCTCGCAGCCGAAGTCCGGCTCCGGGTGCCGCCGCCAGGGGTGAATACAATGACCGTACCAGAGAGGGTAATAATTCCCCTGCTCCGTGCGGACGTAGTGCTGGCGGTAATGAACGCAGGTCCCGCAGACCCGCTTTTCCACCATGTACTTCCGGGGCAATGACATAAAATCACCTCATATTGTTATATTACTATCATTCGATAGTATAGTCAATACTATTATCCGGTAGTAAGATACAATAGCGCCGAGGTGAATAACATGTATCTTCCCCGGCTGCGCGATTTGCGCGAGGATCACGATATGACCCAGGCGCAGATCGCTGCGATTCTTGGAATCGACCAAAGAGTTTACAGTATTTATGAAACCGGGAAACGGGATATACCCCTGCCCCATCTGGTAACATTAGCTGACTATTATAAAGTCTCCACAGATTACCTGTTGGGTCGGGAGAAATCCTGATTCTCCTTATAAAAGGAGCGTGACGCAATATGAACGCGCAGAAATATACCCAGAAATCCCTGGAGGCGGTGCAGAACGCCCAGTCCATCGCCACCGAGTACGGCAACCAGCAGATTGAGCAGCCCCACCTGCTGCTGGCCCTGCTGCTGGACGAGGGCGGGCTGATTCCCCAGCTGCTGGGGAACATGGGCCTCACCGTCCCCTCCTTCACCGCCGCCGCCAAGGCGGAGGTGGAGAAGCTGCCCCGTGTGTCCGGCTCCGGCCGGGAGCAGGGCAAGATCTATGTGGCCCAGGACGTGGACAAGTGCCTCAACACCGCCGAGAGCATCGCCGCGTCCATGAAGGACGAGTATGTGTCGGTGGAGCACCTGCTGCTGGCCCTGCTGGACACGGCCAACCGGGAGCTGAAGGAGCTGTTCCGCACCTACAACGTGCAGAAGGAGGGCGTGCTCCAGGCCCTGACCAACGTGCGGGGCAACCAGCGTGTGACCTCCGACAACCCGGAGGAGACCTACAACGCCCTGAAGAAGTACGGCTCCGATCTGGTGGAGCGGGCCAGGGCCAACAAGCTGGATCCGGTCATCGGCCGGGACGACGAAATCCGCAACGTCATCCGTATTCTGAGCCGCAAGAGCAAGAACAACCCGGTGCTCATCGGCGAGCCCGGCGTGGGCAAGACCGCCATCGCCGAGGGGCTGGCCCAGCGCATCGTCAAGGGGGACGTCCCCGCCTCCCTGAAGGACAAGACCATTTTCGCCCTGGATATGGGTTCCCTGATCGCCGGGGCCAAGTACCGCGGCGAGTTTGAGGAGCGGCTGAAGGCCGTCCTCAACGAGGTCAAAAAGTCCGAGGGCCGCATCATCCTCTTTATCGACGAGCTGCACACCATCGTGGGCGCGGGCAAGACCGAGGGCGCCATGGACGCGGGCAACCTGCTCAAGCCCCTGCTGGCCCGGGGCGAGCTGCACTGCATCGGCGCCACCACCCTCAACGAGTACCGCCAGTATATCGAGAAGGACGCCGCCCTGGAGCGGCGCTTCCAGCCCGTCATGGTCTCCGAGCCCACGGTGGAGGACACCATCGCCATCCTCCGCGGCCTGAAGGAGCGGTACGAGGTGTACCACGGCGTCAAGATCCAGGACGGCGCCATCATCGCCGCCGCCACCCTGTCCAACCGCTATATCACCGACCGCTTCCTCCCCGACAAGGCCATCGACCTCATCGACGAGGCCTGCGCCATGATCCGCACCGAGATCGACTCCATGCCCACCGAGCTGGACGTCATCCAGCGGAAGATCATCCAGCACGAGATTGAGGAGGCCGCCCTCAAGAAGGAGGACGACGCCTTGTCCAGGGAGCATCTGGCCGAGATCCAGAAGGAGCTGGCCGAGATGCGGGACGAGTTCAACGCCAAGAAGGCCCAGTGGGAAAACGAGAAGAACGCCATCGGCAAGGTGCAGAAGCTCCGGGAGGAGCTGGAGAGCGCCAACGCCGAGCTGGAGGCCGCCCAGCGGCAGTACGATCTGAACCGCGCCGCCGAGCTCCAGTACGGCCGCATCCCCGAGCTGCGGAAACAACTGGAGGCCGAGGAGGCCATCGCCAACGAGGGCAAGGCCCGTTCTCTGCTGCGGGACAAGGTCACCGAGGAGGAGATCGCCCGCATCATCGAGCGCTGGACGGGCATCCCCGTGGCCAAGCTGATGGAGGGGGAGCGGGAAAAGCTGCTCCACCTGGAGGACATCCTCCACCAGCGGGTGGTGGGCCAGGACGAGGCTGTGCGCCTGGTGAGCGAGGCCATTCTCCGCTCCCGGGCGGGCATCGCCGATCCCGACCGCCCCATCGGCTCCTTCCTGTTCCTGGGCCCCACCGGCGTGGGCAAGACCGAGCTGGCCAAGGCCCTGGCCGAGGCCCTGTTCGACAGCGAGAAGAACCTGGTGCGCATCGACATGAGCGAGTATATGGAGAAGTTCTCCGTCTCCCGCCTCATCGGCGCCCCTCCCGGATACGTGGGCTATGAGGAGGGCGGCCAGCTCACCGAGGCCGTCCGCCGCCACCCCTACTCCGTGGTGCTCTTCGACGAGGTGGAGAAAGCCCACCCCGACGTGTTCAACATATTACTCCAGGTATTGGACGACGGCCGGATTACCGACAGTCAAGGCCGAACCGTGGATTTCAAGAACACCATCATCATCCTCACCTCCAACCTGGGATCCCAGTACCTGCTGGACGGCATCGACGAGAAGGGCGACATCACCGCCGAGGCGAAAAATGCCGTCAACGATCTGCTGCACCACTCCTTCCGGCCCGAGTTCCTCAACCGGCTGGACGAGATTGTGTTCTACAAGCCCCTCACCAAGGACAACATCACCCACATCATCGATCTGCTGGTGGCCGAGCTCAACCGCCGCCTGGAGGACAAGCAGCTCAAGGTGGCCCTCACCCCGGCGGCCAAGCAGCACATCATCGACAGCGCCTACGACCCGGCCTTCGGCGCCCGTCCCCTGCGCCGCTTCGTGCAGCACAGTGTGGAGACCCTCATCAGCCGGAAGATCATCGCCGACGAGGTGCAGGGCGGCGACACCCTCACCGTGGACTGCCGGGATGGCGAGCTGACGGTGGAAAGCAAGAGCGTCTTCACCGGCGAGGTGGTCAATCCGTAAACAGACAGCCCCGGCCGCATTGCGGCCGGGGCTGTTTCGTTCCCTTTCGCCGGCTAGACCGCCCGCCCGGCGGCCAGCATCTCCTTACAGGCCCGAATGTCCGCCTCGCCCAGTGGGGTGAAGCGGCCCAGGGCGGAGGCGTAGTAGGCCACCTGGGCCGCCTCCTCCACATAGGCGGCGGCGGTCATGGCCGCGGGCAGGTCCCGGCCGCAGCAGAGGCTGCCGTGATTGCGCAGCAGCACGGCCAGCCCGTCCGTCCCCAGGGCGGCGGCCACTGAGGCGGCCAGCGCCCGGGAGCCGGGCACCGCGAAGGGCACCACCCGGATGGGGGCGAACTCCGCCTGGGGCGGCGTGGAGGGGGGCAGCTCATCCACCGCCATGGCCATCACGGTGCAGAACAGGGCGTGGTTATGCACCACCGCCCCCACGTCGGGGCGGGCGCGGTAGACCGCCGTGTGCATGGGGGTCTCAGAGGAGGGCGCGTAGGGCCCATCCACCCACTCCCCGTCCAGGGTGACAATGGCGATGTCTCCCGGCTCCATAGTGTCATAGGGCCGCCCGCTGGGGGTGATGGCGGCCACCCCCGCCTCCCGGTCCCGCACGGAGATATTGCCTGATGTCCCGTGGATCAGCCCCTGAGCGCTGGCCTGCCGGATGGCGGTGAGCACCTGCCGCCGGATGTCCTCATACTTCATGAAAGCGTCCCCTTCTCTCTGTGGTATCTGCCCTATTATAGCACAAAAAACGGTCTGAGTCATCTGACTCAGACCGTTTGCGCCTGCATATGGGAAAGGCGGACCGCCCGGCGGGCCTGGAGCTCCCGGACCGCCGGCTCCTCCAGCATCAGCCGTTTCCCATTTTCCAGGGCCACCACCCGGCCCTCCACCCGGGAGACCTTGTCGGTGTTCAAAATCAGGCCGCCCGGGCAGATCAGAAACTGGGGCTCGCCGTCCAGCAGCAGGGCCATGGCCTGAAAGCCCAGCCGGGCCCGGACGCGGTCGTAGGCGGTGTAGAGCAGCAGGGTCTGCTTCTGCGCCTGAATGTAGTGGATATCATCGGTACGGAGCGGGTGCTTAATGGGCAGAATGGCATCCCGCGCGTGGCGGGGAGCCAGCGCGAAATAGTCCGTCATGACGGTGTTCATGCCGCTCACCCGCCGCCACTCCACGGCGCCGAAGGTGTCGGCCGCGGTCAGCACCTTGGCCCGCAGGGCCTGTCCCTCCTCCAGATAGGCCCAGAGGGTCTCCCCCTCTCCGCGGATGCGCCGCAGCTCCTCCGCCGCCCTCCACTGGCGCTCGCCGCCGCGGAGGCAGACTAATTGATATCCACCGCTCTGCGCCGCCATGGCGAACTCCTCCAGGCAGTCGAAGCAGTCGGTCACCACGGCGACCTTCCAGCGCACCGCATAGGAAAACATCTGCTCCCGGAGCTGCTGCCGGTCCTTCTCCTGTGGTGCGATCAAGGCAATTCTGATGATGTTCACCCTCTCTCTGCGCCGCAGAAAGCCCCCCTGAACCAATCCGGGTCAAGGTTCAGGGGGGCTTTTGAGCGATTAGTCTACGCCGCCGATCAGGCCGAGGGCCTCGGCGATATCCAGGTTGACGCCCAGAACGTTCACCGTCTCCTCACCGAAGATGCCCAGCACCTTGCCGGTGGTGTTGTCCGCCACGAACTGCTCCAACTGCTCCTCGGTCAGGCCCGTGTTCTCCGCCAACTGCGGAATCTGCACAGCCGCAGAGGCAGGGCTGATGTGGGGATCCAGGCCGGAACCGGAGGCCGTCACCAGGTCGGTGGGGATGTCCTCCACCGTCAGGTCGGGATGCTCCGCCAGGAATTCGTCGATGTCGCCCTGCACGCGCTCCGCCAGAGCGGGGTTGGACGCGCCGTAGTTGTTGGAGCCGGAGGCCACGCCGGCGTACTCGCTGCCGTCGTTGTAGAACTTGTTGCCCTCCTCATCCACCGTATAGGTGTTGTACTGGTAGGCGGAGGGGCGGCAGCGCATGAAGCGGGGGTCAGTGAAATCCTGGCCCACGTTCTTGGCGCCCACGGCCTGGCCGTCCACATAGATGATGCTGCCGTTGGCCTGGCTGGGGAAGAGCGCCTGGCTCATAAGCGTCATGACAACCGGGTAGATCAGGCCGCAGATCAGCAGCAGTACCAGGGTCACCAGAACCGGCGCTCTGAGAGATTTGATCACTTTCATGTTCGGTTTCCTCCTGTTACATTGCCATGCCGAGGCCGAGCATCGTCAGCAGGGGCGCGATGATCAGGTCGATCACTTTGATGCCGATGAAGGGGACGATGACGCCGCCCAGGCCGTAGATGAGCATGTTGCGGGTCAGCATCTTGCTGGCGCTCATGGGCTTGTACTTGACGCCGCGCATGGCCAGCGGGATCAGGCAGGGGATGATGATGGCGTTGAAGATCAGAGCGGACAGAATGGCACTGGTGGGAGAGGCCAGCTTCATGATGTTCAGCACCTGCATCTGGGGAATCACCATCATAAACATGGCGGGGATGATGGCGAAGTACTTGGCGATGTCGTTGGCGATGGAGAAGGTGGTCAGGGAGCCGCGGGTGATGAGCAGCTGCTTGCCGATCTCCACAACCTCGAGGATCTTGGTGGGGTCGGAGTCCAGATCCACCATGTTGGCCGCCTCCTTGGCGGCGGTGGTGCCGGAGTTCATGGCCAGGCCCACGTCGGCCTGGGCCAGAGCGGGGGCGTCGTTGGTGCCGTCGCCGGTCATGGCGACGATCTTGCCCTGAGCCTGCTCCTCCTTGATGACCTTGATCTTATCCTCGGGGCGGCACTCGGCGATGAAGCCGTCCACGCCGGCCTCCTGGGCGATGGTCGCCGCGGTCAGCGGGTTGTCGCCGGTGCACATGATGGTCTTGATACCGATGGCGCGCAGGCGGGCGAAGCGCTCCACCAGGCCGTCCTTCACGATATCCTTCAGGTAGATGACACCCAGCACACGCTTGCCCACGCAGACGGTGAGGGGGGTGCCGCCCTGCTTGGACACCTGGTCGGTGTGGCCCTGCAGATCGGCGGGCACGGTGCCGCCCAGGCCCTTGACGTACTCCACAATGGCGTCGCTGGCGCCCTTGCGGATGGAGGTGCCGTCGGACAGATCCACGCCGCTCATGCGGGTCTTGGCGGTGAACTCGATGAACTCGGCGCCCTTCAGGCTGCTCTCGTCCACCACGACGCCCCGCTCCTTGGCCAGGGCGACCACGCTCTTGCCCTCGGGGGTGGCGTCGCTCAGGGAGGAGAGGGCCGCGTACTTGGTGAGCTCCTCCACGCTGACGCCGCTGACGGGGATGAAGTCGGCGGCCATGCGGTTGCCGTAAGTAATGGTGCCGGTCTTGTCGAGGATCATGGTGTCCACGTCGCCGCAGGCCTCGACGGCCTTACCGCTCATGGCGATGACATTGAAGCGGGTGACGCGGTCCATGCCGGCGATGCCGATGGCGGAGAGCAGAGCTCCAATGGTGGTGGGGATCAGACACACCGCCAGGGCGATCAGGGTGGACACGGGCAGGGTGACGCCGCTGTAACGGCCGATGGGGTACAGGGTGACGATGACGATCATGAAGATGATGGTCAGGGCCACCAGCAGGATCTGCAGGGCGATCTCGTTGGGGGTCTTCTTGCGGGAGGCGCCCTCCACCAGGGCGATCATCTTGTCCAGGAAGGACTCGCCGGGGTTGGAGGTGATGCGGATCTTCAGCCAGTCGGACACCACGGTGGTGCCGCCGGTGACGGAGGCGAAGTCGCCGCCGGACTCACGGAGCACGGGGGCGGACTCGCCGGTGATGGCGGACTCATCCACGCTGGCGGTGCCCTCGATGACCTCGCCGTCGTTGGGGATGATCTCGCCGGCGCTGACCATGACTACGTCGCCCTTCTTCAGCTCGCTGGAGGAGACGACAGTCTCCGTGCCGTCGGCCTTGAGCAGACGGGCCTTGGTGTCCTTCTGGGTCTTCTTCAGGCTCTCGGCCTGGGCCTTGCCGCGGCCCTCGGCCACCGCCTCGGCGAAGTTGGCGAAGAGGACGGTGACAAAGAGGATGACGCAGACAAAGATGTTGTACAGGCGGACATTATTGATGCCGTCGGTGGGCCCGAAGAGCTCGGGGAAGATGGAGAGCAGCAGAGCGATGACAAAGCCGATCTCAACCACAAACATGACCGGATTGTGCATCATATATTTGGGGTTCAGCTTGGTGAACGCCCCGATAACAGAGGACTTGAAGATGTCCTTTGTTACGAATTTGGTCCGATGCTTATCTTTCATAGGGAATCCGTAATCCTCCTTTAAACCGGCAGCCAGATGGACAGATGCTCAGCGATGGGGCCGAGAGCCAGGGCCGGGAAGAACGTCAGCGCCGCAAAGATGTAGACCACGAAGGCCACGATGACGCCGAAGCCGATGTTGTTGGTCTTCAGGGTGCCGATGGACTCGTTCATGCGCTTCTTGCACAGCAGAGACCAGGCGATGGCCAGCTGGAGCACGATGGCCAGGTAGCGGCCGAAGAACATGGCCAGACCGGCGGTGATGTTCCAGAAGTAGGTGTTGTCGGCCAGGCCCTCAAAGCCAGAGCCGTTGTTGGCGGCGGAAGAAGAGTACTCGTACAGCACCTGGCTCAGGCCGTGGAAGCCGGGGTTGGTGATACCGGCGCGGCCGGCCTCGGTGCCGACGGCCAGGGCGGAGAAGCCCAGGATCAGCAGGGGGTGGATGATGAGGACCAGCACGGCCATCTTCATCTCGCGGCCCTCCACCTTCTTGCCCAGGTACTCGGGGGTACGGCCGATCATCAGGCCGCACAGGAACACGGCCAGCATGACGTACATGATCATGTTCATCAGGCCCACGCCCTTGCCGCCGAACACGCAGTTGAGCATCATGTGCAGCAGGGGCACCATGCCGCCCAGGGGTGTCAGGGTGTCGTGCATGTTGTTGACGGTGCCGGTGGTGAAGGATGTAGTGACGGTGGTGAACAGGGCGGACTGGGCGATGCCGAAGCGGACCTCCTTGCCCTCCATGCTGCCCATGGACTGGCTCAGGCCAATCTCCGCCAGCTTGGGGTTGCCCGCCAGCTCAGAGAAGTAGCACAGGCACAGGCCCACCACGAAAATGATGCCCATGGCCACGAACACGGTGCGGCCCTCGCCGCCGAAGATGGGCTGGCGGTCGGTCAGGCGGCGGCCCACGACGGGGTGCGCCTCATCAGTCAGCTTCTTGCGGTTGTGGTACATCAGGCCGAACATGATCACGCAGGCGCCGGGCAGGATCATCATGCTCAGCAGCTCGGTAATGTCGGAGATGATGGTGGGGTTCTCCAGCGGGGTGGTGGAGTTGGCGCCCAGGAAGCCGCCGCCGTTGGTGCCCAGGTGCTTGATGGAGACCAGGGAGGCGATGGGGCCCATGGCGATGTCCTGCTGGGTGCCCTCGATGGTGGTCACCGTCTGGTTGGCCATGAAATTCTGGGGAGCGCCCTGCCACACCAGGATCAGTGTCACGATAATGGAGAAGGGGATCAGGATGCGGGTGGTGATGCGCACCAGATCCACATAGAAGTTGCCCAGGTTGTTCTTGCTGGTGCCCGTCAGGCCGCGGCAGAAAGCCACGCAGGCGGCGTAGCCGGTGGAGGCGGAGACGAACATCATGAAGATGATGACCAGCATCTGGGAGAGGTAGCTCAGCCCGCTCTCACCGGAGTAGTGCTGCAGGTTGGTGTTGGTCATGAAGGAGATAATGGTGTTGAAGGAGAGGGTGGGCTCCATGGCGCCGATGCCGTTGGGGTTGAAGACCGGCAGGAACTGGATGCGCAGGATCAGGTAGCCGATAAACACCATGACGGCGTTGGTAAGTACCAGAGCCAGGGCGTATTTTTTCCAGCCCATGCCCTCATTCTGATTGATGCCGCAGATGCGGTAGATTCCATTGTCGATGCGGTTGAACACGGGGTCGCAAAACGTATGTTGACCAGTGGCGATGTGGAACATATAGCGGCCGATCGGGATGATCAGCAGCACGAAAATCACCAGGGTCAGAATGATTTGCAGCATTGCAAAATTCCTCCTCTGTGCCTCAGAACTTTTCCGGGTTGGCCAGGGCGTACACCAGATAGCACGCCAGCGCAATAATGACGATACCCAAAGCAATCATAACTAGCAATTCCTCTTTTCTAGCAAAACAGTCTTATTTGTCCATCTGGCGGTCGCACCAGTCGGCCAACAGTTTCACCAGGACAAAGCTCACGACCAGAGTGGCTATCATAGCGAGATCCATTACTTCCATCTTGTTTCCCTCCTTGTGTCCGTCTCCGCGTGCTCTCCACCGCCGGAGCGGTGCCGGTCGTCTCCCGCGGTCCGGACCTGACGCGCTGATTCCCAACCGCCGGGCCGCAGAACCCCGCCTCTGCCTCCAGCGATTGCACGTATGAGTTTTACCACGTTCCGGAAAGAAATCAAGAGCTTTTTCACAATCTTAATTCAGCCTTAACACATCCGCATGTTCCCTTATCCTTTCTTTTTGTTGTGGTAATATTTGTATTTTTAGCTTTGTGGGATTCTTATGGATTCTTAACGCCCTCCACTCTCCTCTTGCACCTTCCTAATCCCTTTCGCGCTATACTAATTTTGTAAAGAGAGCATTCAGCGCGCTGTGACACACCGCTGCAGAGAGGAGTCCTTCTGATGTATGCCTATCCAGTCCATTCGTCTGTCCCCGCCCCCTGCACCGCAGCCCGAGCCAGTTGGAAATCGGCCGTCAGCGGCTGCCTCGCCTGGGGGCTGAAGACCCACCCCATTGTGACTGGCACGGCGGTGCTTGCCCTAAGCGGCGCTGTTCTTGTGGGCGGCGTAACTCTGGCGGTCCTCGCCGTCAATCTGCCGCTCTATCTGGCCGCCCTCCTGCTGTGAGGCTTACGGCCATAGCTCAAAAAAGGGGCCATCACCGGAGTGATGGCCCCTTTTGGGGTTCCATGTCTGTGTTTATACGGCGGTTGGCAGCTCCGGCCGGTTTTCCCCTGCCCCACACTGCCACAGGCTTGCCCGTCCGTCTGCCTCCATACAAAGTTTGGGAGCGGCCCCTGCCTCGGAGCCGCTCCCGCGGGGTGAGCCCTATCCATATATCAAGTCAGAACGACTTTTTTCCACTGCATAGCATCTGCATGGAGAAAAGCGCCTATCATTCGGCGTGCCGGTGCGGCATGGGCTGTGCTGGCAGACACAGCCCATGCCTGCGCCAAATCGCAAAGAGAGGTGGTCTCTGGATCCACAAAACAAAAAAGCTGTACCCCTCGGGTACAGCAAACAAGCCTTATGATACCTGTCTCGATCACAAGCCGCTGCACCCTCCCTGGACCGGGGAGGCTTCCTGTGCGTCATATACAGGCAGGTATTCTGACTCAGGCATTCAGCGCAGCTCTCGCCTTCCCAGGGCATAGCCCCAGTGACCTATAAGAACCGCTCCACCAATACAGCAACGGCATTGTGCGGGATTCACACCCGCTTCCCTTTTCAGCATCTCCAGGAGGAGGCGCACCTGTATACCATTCAGTATTCCATTGTATAGGTAGATTATAGTCCCTCTTTCTTCCCATGTCAAGCCATTTCCCTCCTTTGCCCGCTGGTGCGGGCAAAGGAGGGACGGCCTGACACCGCCATGCCCTTACTGCCAGTCGGCAGGATAGACAAAGTAGGCGTAGCGGGTCCGGTTGGGGGTCTGGAAGTGAATGTGGCTTCCCTTGGGGATATAGATGATGTCGCCGGGGCCTCCGGACACCACACGGCCGTCGATCTCGATCTCCAGCGTGCCGTCCAGAACCAGGTCGTACTCATCATAGGTGAGGGTCCACTCGAAGCTGGTGTGATCCAGCTCCATGATGCCGCAGCCCATGCGGGGGGCCTCCTCCAGCGTCACCACGTCCTTGAGCTTGACGCCGTCCTGCTGGAAGGGCTCGCACTTGACGGTGCTGGTCTTGATGCCGATGATCCCGCTGGGATCGATGTGCTTTTCAAACTCGGGCTTGCTGCCCTTGCCCGCGGACTCCTCCAAAACCTTGGTGACAATCTCGCGGATGAGCGCTTCGCTTACATTCATGATAGATTCCTTGCCTTTCCGGTATTGGCCTTACTCGATTACTTGGAAATGGTCTGGATCTTGGAGAGCAGCTTGGGGGCCAGGAGGTTGGCCACAATCAGGGCGGTAACACCGGCCACCAGCTTACCAGCGATCATGGGGAAGATCATCTGGGCATCGTTGCCGGCGGCAAAGCCCAGGTGGTCGCCGAACACGAAGGCGGCGGATACGGCGAAGGCCACGTTCAGGATCTTGCCCTTGGGGTTCATCTCGCCCATGATGTTGAACATGGCGATGTTGTTGGCCAGGGTAGCCACCAGACCGGCGGAGCCCTTGTCATTCATGCCCAGGGCACCGCCCAGCTTGGACAGGGCGCCGCCGAAGGTACGGGTGATCCACTCCACCATGGGGAAGGCGCCGATCAGAACAATGCCGATCTGGCCGCAGACCAGCAGGCCGTTGTTCAGCGGGGTCATGCCCAGGTCGGGATCCACCGTGGACATCACGTCGAACACGGGGAACATGATGCCGGTGATCTGCTGGAACACGGCGATGGCGGTCAGGACAGTGATCACCACGGTGACGCCGGTGCCGAACTTGTTGAAGCCGTTGATCATGGGGCCGGGGGCGAACCACAGGCCGATGACGATCAGGGCGGCGATGATGATGACGGGCACCAGGTTGAGCATGATGCGACCGATGTCCATCTTATAGGGGGTCATGTTCATGACCAGGCCGCCCACGATGCAGCCGATGGGGATGGTGATCATACCGGCCAGGACACCGGCGCCCAGGTAGGGGCGGTCTTCCTTCTTGATGATGCCCAGGGCCACGGGAATGGTGAACACGATGGTGGGGCCCATCATGGTGCCCAGGATCAGGCCGGCGAAGTTACCGATGGAGGGGTCGCTGGCCAGCTCCATAGCCAGGGGGTAGCCGCCCATGTCGCAGGCCAGGATGGTGGTGGCGAACATGGAGGGGTCGGCGCCGATGACGGTGTAGATGGGGGAGATGATGGGGCCCAGCACCATGGACAGCACGGGGGCCGCCGCATACACGCCGGCCATGGCGATGGCCAGGCCGCCGATGGCGTTGAAGCCGTCCTCAAACTTCTCGCCGTAGCCCAGCTTGTTGCCGCGGATACGGTCGATGGCGCCCACAATCATGAAGATCATCATGATCAGCATGATGACGGAGTTGATGTTCAGTCCGGAAACCCAGGCTTTGATACTCTCAGTAAAAATACTGGGGTCAGCAGCTGCGATCAGTTCGCTAAAATCCATTACTTACACTCCTTCTCTAACTCTCAAAACAGTTTGGGGGTTGAAGGTCTCTCTTCTCTTTGCGCTTACAGCAGGGACTGGAATACCTGCTGCGCGGGGCGCGGGATGACGGAGGTGCCCACCAGCAGCTCCGCGTCACGGGACGCGGCGGCCACGGCTTCACGCACCGCCCCCACATCCCCGGTCAGGGTGACAAAGCCCTTGCCGCCGATGGCGTATCCAATGCGCACCTCGATCAGGGTCACGTTGGCTGCCTTGGCGGCCACATCGGCGGCCGTAATGGCCGAGGCGATGGAATAGAACTCCAGCACGCCCACCGCACCGCCTGCGGGGGGCTGGGTGGTCATGCTGATGGCCGGAATCAGTTGGGGATGGGCGTTGGGGAGCAGCAGCGTGTTGACCACGCTCTCGCCGCCCTGGCGGATGCCCTCGGCCATGGAGGCCTTGACATCGCCGGTATCGCCCGCAATGATGATGATATACTTGCCGGGACACACGGTAGAGGAACGGATGAGCTCCACCTGGGCTGCCTTTACCATAAAATCACTGGTCTCAATGCCCCGGGCAATACTGGTCAGCTCGACCATGCCGATGGCGTTTGCCATACCGTTCATACCTCCTTCCGGCAGAGCCTGGCGCCCGCCGGAGTGATTTCTGTCACCACGCCGTCGATGCTGGCGTGGATGTTGGCGCTCAGGCCGTCCGGGGCGGCCTGAGCCAGAAGCTCTCCCTTTGCCACCGGGTCGCCCACGGCCTTGACAGGCACGGCAGGCTTGCCGATGTGCTGCTGGAACGGGATGAATACCGTCTCCGGCTCCAGGGGGATGCAGGTGTGGGCGTGCAGGCCGTAGTAGGCCGACAGGCCCAGCCGGGCCACCAGCCGGTCGGTGGGCGTCTTGCGCTCGTCCACAAACTCCCGGGCGTGGGGCTCCATGTTCCGGGGCACCTGAATGCCGCGCTTGCGCAGCTCGCCCTTGATGTAGCCGTTCACCTTGCGGGGAGACAGGCCCATGGGGCAGGCGAACATCTCGCACACGCCGCAGTCGCAGCAGTTGGCCGCGTCGCCGAAGGAGCGCAGATACTCCTCGTTGTCCTCGATGCTCCCCTCCCGCCACAGGTTGCGCATGACCAGGTTGGGGCGGATCTGGTGCCCGATGAGATAGCGGGGGCAGAGATCGGTACACATGCGGCACTGGATGCAGGCGCTCTTGGTCTGATGGCGGATGGTCTCCATCGGGAGCTGGGCCCGCCGGAACAGGTAGTGCTCCTTGGGCAGGACGATCAGGTTTCCGGTGGTCTTGGTGACCACGGCCGCCTCAATGGCGGCCCGGTCGGTGAGGGTCTTGCCCATCATGGGTCCGCCCACGATGAGGGCGTAGTCCGCTAAGTTGGGCCGGGCCTCCGCCACGCAGGCCGTGAGGGCCGTGCCCACCGGGACCTTTAGGAGAATGGGCTCCTTGACCTCGCCCACCACGGAGAGGTATTTCTCCGTCACCGGAGTGCCCTCCAAGGCATCCTGGATGTTGAGCAGGGTGCCTACGTTGTCCACGACGCAGCCCACGTCCAGGGGCAGCCCCCGCTCCGGGACGGAGCGGCCGGTCACCTGCTGCACCATGGTCTGCTCGTCGCCAGCCGGGTAGAAGGTCTTCATCCGGAACAGCTCCACCTGGGCGCCGCTCCGGCTGATAGCCCCCTCCAGGGCCGTGATCTCCGCGTGGTACTTGCCCTTCAGGGCGATCACCGTGCGCTTCGCGCCCAGGTGCCCGGCCACCGCCACCGCGGCGGCCACCACCCGGTCGGGGAAGGTACGGCAGAGATATTTGTCGGTTTCGATCAGCGGTTCACACTCGGCCGCGTTGACCAGAAAGCACTCCGCCTTGGCTGAGAGCTTTACATGGGTGGGGAACCCGGCGCCTCCGGCGCCGACTACACCCGCAGCCTTGACCGCTTCGGTCAGATTCATGACGTATGACCATTCCTTTCGCGGAAGTTTCCGCCGGGCCGCCGCGGCGCCTCCCCGTCAGGGGAGCACGCTGCGGTCGATCTCCTGGTCGTCCACAATGCCGACCACGGTGGCGTCCACCGGGATGCTCATATCGCCGGCGGCGCTGCGGGCCGAGCTGCCTCCGACCACGAGCACGGTCTCCCCCACGCCGGCGCCGATGATATCGGCGGCCACGATGGGGGGCCGTTCCGCTTTTCCCGTCAGCACATCCAGCGGCTGAACCAGCAGCAGCTTCAGGCCAGCCAGTTTTTCTTCCTTACGGGTGGCCCAGATGTTGCCGATCACCTTTGCTACCTTCATAGCCTTGATCCATCCTTTTTCGGGTAATGGGGCTCAGGGCCCGGGGTCACTCCTGAACCAGCCGGATCCCGTGCTCCTTGGCGCAGTCCTTGGCCAGAGCCGTCAGGATGCACTTGGCGGGGACATGGATGCAGGTGACCTTTTCCGCCGCGGCGTCCCGGATGTCCCGCTCCGTGAGCACCCGCTTGGTCACATGGACCAGCTTCTCCTCACGAGCCGCGGGCATGGGGGCAGGGGCGGAGGGTTCCGCGGCCGCGGGCGCCTCCGCCGGAGCCGCCTCACAGGCCGCGCCGCCCAGCAGGAGTCCCTCCAGGTTGTGTTTGGAGCAGACCACCACGCCGGAGGTCAGGAGCAGATCCAGGCGCTCCTTCATCATGGCGTAGTAGGCCGCCGGGGCGGTGGAGGCGTAGCGGTAGAGCTCCACCTCCTCGGTGGGTATGTAGACCCGCTTGCCCGCCAGGATGGCCTGGGCGGCCAGACGGGTATAGGGGGTGTCGCACAGGCCCAGGGCCAGCTTGGCAAGGGCCTCGTTGGTGAGCCCGGTGAGCACGACCACGCCATAGGAATCCAACTCGGCCGGCTCACTCTGGAGGGAAGCGCAGTCCACACGGAACCGCGCCTTCAGCTTCTCGCACTTCAGCATGGCCCGGCAGGTGTCGTTCATCTCCTGGCTGAGCAGCAGCAGGCCCTCCCGGTCATCCCGGGACGCGGCGGCCGAAGCGGCCTCGCCCCCTTCCGCCTCCGCCAGCTTGGCGGCCACGCGGGCTACAATTTCATTGAGCAGCGTTTGTTCCATGGCTTCCCCTCCTTTCTGTTCGTGAATTTAAGGGGTTCATTCCAGGGTACAGTTCATGGCAATGCCTGTGGGGGTCACGAGGAAGGGGTTGGCCGGCTTAATGGTCCGGATTCCCGTCACCTTCTGGAAGATGTCCTCGATGCCCGTCAGGCAGCAGGTGCCACCGCAGAGGTAAATGGTGTCCGTGTGGGCCTTATCCACATAGCGGCTCACAATCGTGGCCATCTTTTCCACCACGGGGCGCACCACGGGGAGGATCTCCCGGTGGCGCTTGTAGTCCTGCTTGATGGCCTCCGCCTCCTCGAAGGAGACGTGATAGTTGCCCGACAGAACCAGGGTCAGATGGGTGCCGCCGGTGGGCTCATCCTCGATCTGCACCACCTTGCCCTCCTTTAATATAGCAAGGCCGGTGGTGCCGCCGCCGATGTCCACCACCACGCCGTCCTCAATCTGATAGATGGCGTTGGCGGCGCTGGGCTCGTCCAGGATGTTGGTCACCTCCAGGCCGGCGCCCTCCGCCACATACTGGTGGGTCTTGACACTGGATTCGGTGCCCGCGGGCATGGCGATGGCGCAGTTGACCAGCTCCGTGCCCAGGCGGGCCTCCAGCTTTTCCTTGAGCGACCGTACAATGCGCAGCGCGCCGGTGTAGTCCACCACCACGCCGTCCCGCAGAACCTGGGCCGCCTGCTTCTCGCAGGCCACGGGGTTGTTTTCCTCGTCCAGCACCACCAGCACAATGTAGGCGGTGCCCAGATCCACGCCCACCTTGAGCCGGCTTCCCACCGGCTTGAAGGTGGTTTTTTCGGATTCCTCCACACGGGCGAGGTAGTTGTTTACGCGGTCCAAGTCCATCATGTCGCTGGCGCTCCTTCTGTTGATTATCGGATGATCTTGCCGAGGGTAAAGCCGCTCACCAGAGCCGCGTTGGCCTCGTCCACGTCAATGTGCATCTTACAGCTAAATTCCGTGCTCACCCGGATGATGACATCCTGGAAAATCACGGGCCGCTCGCTCATCACGGCCACGGACACCCGCTGCTTGTCTTTCAGATCCAGCAGCTTGGAGTCCGGCGCGGTGACGTGGATGTGGTTGTGGGCGATGATCACGCCCTCCTTCAGCTCCAGCGTGCCGCAGGGGCCCTCAATGGTGATGGCCCCGGAGCCGGCCACGTCGCCGGACTCCCGGACGGGGGCCTTGACCCCCAGCTCCATGCAGTCGCTCTTGGACAGCTCCACCTGGGTGGCCTTGCGGGCCGGGCCAAGGACCGCTACGCGCTCCTTCCGGCCCTTGGGGCCCACCAGTGTGACCCGCTGCTCAGACAGGAACTGGCCCGGCTGAGAGAGCGGCCGCTTGGGCTCCAGCCTGGCGCCGGGCCCGAACAGCACCTCCACATCGGCCTGTGACAGATGCACATGCCGCGCGGAGACCTCCACCTCGACCAGTCCCGCCCGGTGGACCGCATCCATCACTGCGGATACGATTTGTTCCATATGCCTGTTCCTCCTCAGCGGTACTGGCCCGCCAGGTACATGCACATCATGATATGAATGGCGCTGGACAGGCGGTTGAGTTCCTCGATGATATCTTTCCGGGTGTATTTGTTGCCCACCCGGAAGGCCTCGGTCGCCGCTACCTCCGTCTCACGGACGGCGGCGCGGAGCTGGTTGAGCAGCGCATAATCCCTGCCCATGGTGTAATCGGGCAGCTGCATGTACTGCACGCCGAAGAACTTCTGCGGATTGTGGGAACGCTCCCGCAGCTCGGCGTGGGTGAGACCAATGATGGTCTCGTTCTTGAACGCCTCATCCAGCACGTCGCAGCGCATCATCTCCCGGAGAACGCCCAGGATGTTTCCCAGGTCGTCCACCAGCTTCTGGCAGCCGCCCTCAGCGATCTGAACCTGATCCAGCACCACCAGGGCCTGGAGGCTGTCCAGCTTGCCGCGGAAATGGATGCGGGGGTGATCCTTGGCCACCAGCACGTTGCCGAACAGCTGGGTCATATGCTCCGGCTTTTCCATGTAGTAGGCGCCGGTCTCATAGTCCACGTACTTGGGCTTGGGCGGCTCCGGGGCGCACATCACGGTCGGGACGACCGGCTGGGCGGCCGGGGCGGCCGCGGGGGCCGGCTCCGCCGGCTGCCCCCCTGCGGCCACTTTGATTTTGCGCTGCTGAAGATATTCCCGCGCCGCGGGCGTCAGTATTTTCCCCTCCGGGATGTAGTAGACCTCGGGCTGGGTGTTCCGCAGCTCCACCCGGAGGAAATCTTCTGTAATTGCCTTCACGCGCTCCACCCCTTCCTATGGTTGATGGGACACGGGCTACGCCCGTATCTTACTTCTCCAGGGAGGGCAGGATGGACTCCACCTCGTTGTGGGGGCGGGGAATGACGTGCACGGAGATCAGCTCGCCCACGCGCTCGGCCGCCGCCGCGCCCGCGTCGGTGGCCGCCTTGACCGCGCCCACGTCGCCGCGGACCATCACGGTCACCAGGCCGCCGCCCACGTGCTCCTTGCCGATCAGGGTGACGTTGGCCGCCTTGACCATGGCGTCGGCCGCCTCGATGGAGGCCACGAGACCCTTGGTCTCGATCATACCCAGAGCTTGCATCATATTCATAACAGGGACACTCCTTTACTTGTTTGCGTCAGGCTGCCTCAGCCCAGGTGGGGCAGGATGGACTCCACTTCCTCGTGGGGACGGGGAATGACGTGCACGGAGATCAGCTCGCCCACGCGCTCAGCCGCCGCCGCGCCCGCGTCGGTGGCCGCCTTGACCGCGCCCACGTCGCCGCGGACCATCACAGTCACCAGGCCGCCGCCCACGTGCTCCTTGCCGATCAGGGTGACGTTAGCCGCCTTGACCATGGCATCGGCCGCCTCGATGGAGGCCACGAGACCCTTGGTCTCGATCATACCCAGAGCTTGCATCATATTCATAACAGGGACACTCCTTTACTTGTTTGCGTCAGGCTGCCTCAGCCCAGGTGGGGCAGGATGGACTCCACTTCCTCGTGGGGACGGGGAATGACGTGCACGGAGATCAGCTCGCCCACGCGCTCAGCCGCCGCCGCGCCCGCGTCGGTGGCCGCCTTGACCGCGCCCACGTCGCCGCGGACCATCACAGTCACCAGGCCGCCGCCCACGTGCTCCTTGCCGATCAGGGTGACGTTAGCCGCCTTGACCATGGCATCGGCCGCCTCGATGGAGGCCACGAGACCCTTGGTCTCGATCATACCCAGAGCTTGCATCATATTCGCCATTTGTGATCCTTCCTTTCACAGGTAAACCGCGCTGTACGCGGATGAGATTGGGTTACAGCTTCTGGAGCTTACCGATGATCTGGCGGACGATGTCGTCCACATCGATGTTCTCCAGAGAGGGAGCCGTGCGGCAGACGCCGTCGGAGCAGTCCGGCACGGAGGCGCGGATCTCGTCCAGCTCCTTGAGGCCATAGGCCACATACCGCAGGTTGAGCAGGTGCATGGGGCCCACGTTCTCCGAGGTGGCGGAGCCGCCCACAGCGCCGCAGCCCAGGGTCAGGGCGGGCTGGAGGGCGGTGGTGCCGCCGATGCCGCCCAGGGCGCTGGGGGTGTTCACCATCACGCGGGAGGCGGGCACCCGGCGGGCGAAGTAGTCCACCATCTTATCGTCGTTGGTGTGCATAGAGAAGGTGTGGCCCGCGCCTTCGTAGTGGAGGATCTCACAGACCTTCTCGCACACCTTCTCGTAGTTCTCGGCGGTGTAGAAGGCCAGGATGGGACCCAGCTTCTCGTTGGAATAGGGGTGGCCGCGGCCCACGCCGGTCTCCTTGGCCACCAGCACGCGGGCGGTGGCGGGAACCCGATCCAGGCCGGCCAGCTTGGCGATGGTGGCCACGCTGCGGCCCACGATCTCGGGGTTCATGGTGCCGTTGGCCCGCAGAATGAAGCGGCCAAGCTTCTCCCGCTCCTCGTCGTCCAGGAAGTAAGCGCCCTGGCGCTCCATCTCGGCCTTGACGGCGGGCACCATGTCATCGTCGCAGATGATGGACTGCTCACTGGCGCAGATGGTGCCGTTGTCAAAGGTCTTGGAGTCCAGGATGCGCTTCACTGCCAGGGGCAGGTCGCAGGTCTTCTCCAGGTAGGCGGGGCCGTTGCCGGGGCCCACGCCGATGGCGGGGGTACCGGAGGAGTAGGCCGCCCGCACCATGGCGGAGCCGCCGGTGGCCAGGATCATGGCCACGTCGCGGTGGCGCATGAGGTTGTCGGTGGCCTCCATGGTGGGGATGGTGATGCAGGAGACCAGGTTCTCATTGCCGCCCGCCTCGGCCACCGCCTGCCGGATGACCTTGACGGTCTCCAGAATGCAGCGCAGAGCCGTGGGGTGGGGGGAGAACACGATGGCGTTGCCCGCCTTGATGGCGATCTCCGCCTTGTAAAGTGCGGTGGAAGTGGGGTTGGTGGAGGGGATCAGGCCGGCGATCACGCCCACGGGCACCGCGATGGTGCGCAGGCGCTTGGCGTCGTCCCGGCTGATCTCTCCGATGGTTTTCATATCCTTGATGTGCTCGTAGACACCGCGGCTGGCAAAGATGTTCTTGATCACCTTGTCGTCCACGATGCCGAAGCCGGTATCCTCGTTGGCCATCTGGGCCAGCCGGCGGGCGTTGCGCACGCCCGCGTCGGCAATGGCACGCACAATGCGGTCCACCTGGGCCTGGTCCATCCGGGCCAGCTCCTGCTGGGCCTCCTTGGCCGCCTCTACCAGCTCCCGAACCTCCTGCATGGACAGGAGATCTTTATCGATTAGCTGCATACAGTTCCATTCCTTTCGCTGAACTCATGCCGGGGGCAGTCTCAAACCGCGAAGCATGCTCAGTTGTTTTGCTCCGCCAGGAACGCCGTGATTGCCGCGAGAAGCTCTTCCTTCTTGGCAAACCGGATCTCCTTGCGCGTCATGCTGGTCAGGCCGATCTGTCTGGCCACGGCCCGCAGTTTTACCACCGCCATATGCTCCAGCTCCTCCGTGGTCAGGCTGGCGGGCTCCATCACCGCGCCATCGCTCTCCTGCTCCTCCGGCTCCAGCGGCTCACCCTCCTCCGGCTCCGGCTCAGGGGCCGGGGCGGGAGGCGTGGGGGGAACCGGCTGGTCTGGTTCGGCGGGGATGTGTCCCAGGATTTCTTCCAGCTCCTCATGGGGTCTGGGGATCACGTGGACGGAAATCAGGGTTCCCACCCGTTCCGCCGCTGCGGCACCGGCGTCTGTGGCCGCCTTGACGGCGCCCACATCCCCTCGGACCATGATGGTCACCAGGCCGCCGCCCACATGCTCCTTGCACTGGAGGGTGACGTTGGCAGCCTTGACCATGGCATCGGCCGCCTCAATGGAGGCGACCAGGCCGCGGGTTTCAATCATACCCAATGCCTTCATATGTACCTCCGTTCATGGGCCCGTGCGGGCCCGGTCGCTCTGCCGGTCAGACCTTGGGCTGGTCGGCGACGGACTCGACGGCGGCGGCGAAGGCGTCACAGGCGGACTTGCAGGCGGACTGGCTGCCGGTCAGCAGGGCGCCGCCAAAGTTGGTCTCAGACGGGGGGGCGTACAGCACGCACATCCGCACGTCGGCGGCCTTCAGCGCGGCATCCACGCCGTACATGGCCTCCAGGGGAGGCGCAATCAGGTAGGCAATGGCCTCGCCTTCGGCAATGCCGCAGCCCTCGGACAGGTAGGAGCCGGTGCGGGAGATGCAGTGGGCATAGTAGCAGATGCTGTCGTCGTCATTGGCGGAGACAAAGTGGCACACATTCTCGATCATGTCCACGCAGGCCTCCAGGCCGGCCTTGGCCTCGGCGGGGTTGGGCGCGGCCAGGATGCCGATGATCTCGCCGGCCAGCTTGGTGTTGGCGTTGGCGGCGCCGGCGTAGAAGCTCTTGGCGTAGACAACCTTGCAGTCGGCCTTCTTGGTGGCCTCGTCCAGGGCGGTGTAGGTCACATCGTCGCTGTCGGCAGTAACGATGGCCAGGGACTTCTGGTCAGGGGTCAGGCCCAGCTCCTTCGCCATGTCGGGAGCCACGTTGGGGATAATGCGAGTCGCCAGTACATGTGCGGGCAACGGATCGCGTTTCATATTGATTTTCCTCCCTGCTCTTACAGTTTCAGATCGGTACCGCTGGCCTTCTTATCCAGCATGATCTTGATGATTTCCGCGATGTGGGCGCCGGCCTCGGCGGGGATGGTGCCGGCCCGGTGGATGTTGGACACCACGGTGCGGCGGGCCTCGGGCATGCCCACGGTGGCCTTGTAGGCGATGTAAGCGGACATGGACTCGGCGGTGATCAGGCCGGGACGCTCGCCGATCAGGGTGCAGGTGACGGTGGCGCCGGTCAGCTCGGAGATCTCATCCATGACGCCCACGCGGCCATACTTCACGAAGAAGGGGGTGCCCACATCGATCTTGTAGCTCTCCAGGCCCTGCATGATGGCGGGCAGCAGATCGCCGATGTTGGCGGCCACGGCGGCGGAGGACAGGCCGTCCGCCACGTAGATCTGAACGGTGGGGTTCTTCTTGCACTTGGCCTTGATGGTCTCCACGGCCTCGGGGCTGAGCTTGCGGCCCAGATCGGGGCGGGTCAGATAGGTGTCCTTGCTGTCGCACTGGGTCTGCACCGTCCACAGGCCCATCTTCTCCACGAACTCGGCGTCCACGTCGTTAAACACGGCGTCCTGGGCGGCGGAGTGGGCGGCGCGGAACTCCAGCTGGGGCAGGGTGTTGTAGCGGGCGCCGGCCTTGCCGATGCCCAGACGGCAGGGAGCGTTCATCTTCAGCTCGGCATACTCCTCGCCGTTCTCAGGGTTCTTTACCAGATACTGCTTGCGAATGTCGATCTCCGTGATGTCGGGGATGCAGCCGTCCTCAACCTCCGGCGCAGACTCACACGCACAAGCGGCAGCGGCCTTCTCGGCGGGCTTGGCGCCGGACACATTCATTTCCGTCAGCACCTGCTCAATGATGCTTCTCAGATCTTTCTCGTCCATTCTTCGCTCCTCCTTACTTCTTCAGGAACACGGAAGCGTCGCCGGCCTTGGGCGTCAGCTTGCCATTCTCAGAGAAGCCCATCTTCTCCAGCCACATGTCGAACTCGTGGATGGGGCGCAGGCCAAAGACCTCGCGCAGGGCAGCAGCCTCATGGTAGCCGGTGCACTGGTACATCAGCATGCAGTCGTCGCCCTCGGGCACGCCCATGATGTAGTTGCAGCCGGCGGCCACCAGCAGGGTCGCCAGGTTCTCGATGTCGTTCTGGTCGGCCTTCATGTGGTTGGTGTAGCAGGCGTCGCAGCCCATGGGGATGCCGGTCAGCTTGCCCATGAAGTGATCCTCCAGGCCGGCGCGGGTGACCTGCTTGGAATCGTACAGGTACTCGGGCCCGATGAAGCCGACGACGGTGTTGACCAGGAAGGGGTTGTAGCGCTTGGCAAAGCCATAGCAGCGGGCCTCCATGGTGACCTGGTCCCAGCCGTTGTGGGCCTCGGAGGACAGCTCGGAGCCCTGGCCGGTCTCAAAGTACATGACGTTGGGTCCGGTGCAGGTGCCACGGGACAGCATGGTGGCGCGGCCCTCGTCCAGCATGGCGGCGTTCAGGCCGAAGGCCTCGTTGCCCTTCTGAGAGCCGGCGATGGACTGGAACATCAGGTCGAGGGGAGCGCCGAACTTGTTGGCGGCCTCGGTCTGGGTGGTCACGTGGGCCAGCACGCAGATCTGGGTGGGAACCTCCCACTTGCGCTTGAACTCGTCGAACATCTTCAGGATGCGGGCCACGCTCTCCACGGAGTCGTCCACGGGGTTCAGGCCGATGACGGCGTCGCCGCAGCCCAGGGACAGGCCCTCCATCACGGACGCGATGATGCCATTGGGATCATCGGTGGTGTGGTTGGGCTGCAGACGGGAGGAGAAGGTGCCGGGCAGACCGATGGTGGTGTTGCAGTGGGCGGTCACGCGCATCTTCTTGGCGGCGTAGATGAGGTCCAGGTTGCTCATCAGCTTGCACACGCCGGCAACGATCTCAGAGGTCAGGCCGCGGGAGGCCCGGCGGATCATGTCGGGGGTGGTCTGGGTATCCAGCAGCCACTCGCGGAACTCGGCCACCGTCATATTCTTATACTCGTTAAAGATGGTCTCGTTGACAGAATCCTGGATGATCCGGGTCACCTCGTCCTCCTCATAGGGGACGGCGGGGCAGTTGCGCAGATCGTTCAGGGTCAGATTGGAGAGCACCACCTTGGCGGCCACTCTCTCCTCTGCGGTTTCGGCGGCAATGCCTGCCAGCTTGTCGCCGGATTTTTCCTCGTTTGCCTTCGCCATGACTTCCCGAATCGATTTGAACTCGTACACATGGCCGAACAGCTTTGTCTTCAGGATCATGCTAGTTCACCTCTCATAAGTCCTAACATTAAGAATTGAAAATCAAGGTCTTGATCACTACGGGCAGCACCTGCCCGCCTGCAATGGGCTCGCCGATATCGATGTAGTCGCCGCTCAGGGTGCGGATACCGTCAATGCAGATGACGTCCTTCTCCCGCTTGAGCAGTACGTTCAGCGCGTTTCCGAGCACCTTTCCGATATCGTTCTCCACCACCACGACCAAGGGATACCTGCTGCTGATCACCTCCTTCGTGCTCTCAATGATAGCTGCCGCCAATGCCTGAATGTCCGCAAAGCTGGTGCGCTTTTCTCCGGTAAAAGCGATCGCAAGCTGCTCCGCTTTTCCCTCAGGCATATACAGCGGCATCTGATTCAAAATGGAAGCCTTCAGCGTTTCCAGCGACGCCTCGTCTTCCTCGGACACCTTAAGAATGGGGACATTTTTCAGGGGGAGCGTGCCCTGCTCATAGTGGATGGTGCTCCCGCTGACCTCGGTGGTATGGGTTCCCGCCCCTACCACGGTGGCCCGGATGGTCTCGATGGAGGTAAAGCGCTCCACCCGGCTCAGATCCGGGTCGGCCCGAATGGCCTTTCCCAGGAGGACGCCGATGTCGCCGAAGCGAAACACGTCGCCCTCCATCTCCTGATAGATGCAGTCCGCCACGCCGCCGGAGTAGGTCACCGCGGCGATGGCCGGCTGCTCCGGCAGAGGCTTGCCGTTGTTGGTATAAAGGCCGGCGTGGTGGCTGTCCGCCCCCGCCAGGCGGAGGGCCTGGGCCAGTTGGGCCGCCATGAGGCGGCACACGCCGTAGAGCTGCTCGGGATAGGCCCGGTCGCCCACCGCCAGCGAGATTCCGTTGGCGGCGGCCAGGGCCTGGATCTTGGGGAAAATGTAGCTGATGCGGCCGTTTTCCACCTTGATGAGCCGCCCGCCGATGTCGAGGCAGCAGGTCCCCCGCAGCACGCCCTTCTCATAGACGGCGATGTTGCTGGTCCCGCCGCCGATGTCCACATTGGCGATGGCCGTGCGCTTTTCCTTGGACAGGGCGTCGGTGCCCGCCCCCCGGGCGGAGAGTACCGACTCCAGATCCGGTCCGGCGGTGGCCACCACGAAGTCTCCGGCCAGGTCGGACAGAGCCTCCAGCACCTCGTTGGCGTTCTCCTTCCGGGCGGTTTCGCCGGTGATGATCACCGCACCCGTGCGGAGCATCTCCGGCGTCATGCCGGCCGCCTGGTACTCCTCCCGCACAATCCGTTTGACCGCCTCCGCGTCGATCTCCGTGGCCGAACGCAGGGGCGTAAAGTAGATCTTGCTGCGGTAGATCACCTCTTTATCCACAATGTCGATGCGCGGCACGGTGTAGCTGCTGGCCCGGTTTTCGATGGTCAGCCGGCTGAAAATGAGCTGGGTCGTCGAGGTGCCGATATCGATGCCCACGCTGAGGATCACTTCATGCAACTTGCTTCACCCGCTTCCTGAGAGTTCAATGCAAAACGGAGCCCGGGTACAGAGAATCCCTCTGTATCCGAGCTCCGTCGCTCGTCTGTTCCAGCCGTCGTTACGTCACGTCGGCCGTTCCGATGATCTGATTTTTAAAGTCGAATCTGGCGCAGGTTCCCTCGGGGCCCGACTCGATCTCCAGGTTGCCCCGCAGCTTGTCCTTCACCAACGTCTGCACGATGGACAGCCCCAGGCGGTTGCCCTCCGTGTTGGCCACATCGAATCCGCCTCCGTTGTCGCTGACCTGGATGCTGGAGTACAGCTTCCCCTGCTCCACGACGATCCGAATCTCTCCGGAAGAGCGGTCCTGGAAGGCGTACTTCAGGGAGTTCTGAAGCAGTTCGTTGATGATGATGGCCACCGACGTGGCGATGTCGGAGTCCACCTGAAAGTCCCCGCCCTCCATGGTAATGGTGACATAGCATTTGGGGTTGGAAAAATACCGCATGGTATTGTTCTTTATGTTCAGGATGACCTCCCCCAGCATGACCTCGTCCACACCGCTCTGGGCCAGCAGCTCGTGGGTGCTGGCAATGGAGAGGATCCGGTTCATGCTCTCCCCCAGCACCTGCCGCGTCTCCTCGCTGTCGGTGCGGCGCGTCTGTAGGCGCAGGAGGCTGGCAATGGTCTGGAGGTTGTTCTTCACCCGGTGGTGGATCTCCTTGATGGCCACAGACTTGAGAATCAGCGCCTGCTCCTGCTCCCGCCGCCAGGTCACATCCTGAATGATCACGGCGAAGGCCGCCCCCGCCGAGTTGAGCTGGATGTGCTTGATGTCCAGCACCAGGTTGCTCACCGTAGTCTCCACATAGGAGTAGCCGCTGCACTCCTCGCTGTTGCCGTCCTGTTCCACCAGGCGGACGTTCTCATAGGGCTGTCCCAGGATGTCCTCAATGTAGCCCAGCCTCCGGTACAGATCCTGGGCCAGGGAGTTGCGGAAGGTCACGATGCCGCTGCGGTCCACCATGAGGAGTGCCTCGTCGATACACTCGGTGAGCCAGTTGTTCTCCGGCACCATCTGAGCCAGGGCGTGGGCGATGGTCTCAAAGCTCTGCTGCGAGAAATGAATCCGCTCACTGACCTGCCTCTGCTCGTCCACCCGCTTCTCCAGGATCAGCACGCCGATGATATGGGAGCCGTTGCGGATGGGCTCTACCGACTGGATCGTGCTCCCATTCTCCTGGGTCACGGCCTTCATCTGCTTGGTTCCCACCCCCAGGCGGAAGGTGCGGGCCACCGCCGGCTCGTTCTCCGGCTTGGCCAGCAGTCCCACAACCGTGTTCTTGTAGGACGACGGCACACATTCCGGCTTGGCCTCCGCCACCACGATGGCGTTCCCGTCCCGTCCGGGGCAGTCGATGAAGATGTCCGCGCCCTCCAGATTGGCCAGAGGCTGCAGCGTCTCTGACATGTGCTCGATGATGCGGATCTCTTCATCGGACAGATCGGTATACTTTCTGCAGAGGGACCAAATCACATTCACCTGTCAACCCCCGCCTTTCACGAGGATCATCTCCGCCACCCGGCGCATGGAAAGGCCCTTGAGCTGACTGAGCTTGCGTATATAGTGGTACGCCTCCTGCTCCGACAGGTTCTGCTCCTGCATCACCTGTCCCTTGGCTTTTTCAATGATGCTGCGGTTGGCCAGCCGCTCGGAAACCTTGGCCATGTCCTTGCGCAGCCGTTTCATCTCCTTGCTCTGGGCCACAACCAGCTCGATGTTGGGAATCAGCGACTTCTCGTCGATGGGCTTGACCAGATAGCCGCTGACGCCGTAATCCTTGGCCTGCTCCACGAACTCCCGCTCACTATACGCCGTGAGCATAATGATCGTGTCCGCCAGCTCCTCCTCATAGATGATCTTGGCCGCGGCCAGTCCGTCCAGAAACGGCATCTTGATGTCGAGCAGAACGAGATCCGGATGGTAGAGCTTGCAGTTCTCCACGGCATCAAACCCGTCGGAGACCTCTGCAACAACCGTATACCCGCCTTCCGTAAGCAGTTCTTTCAAATCCATTCTGCTGATCGGCTCATCGTCTGCAATGACGACACGGATCGCATCCTTTTCCATGCGGCTCCTCCTGACTTCAAAGGAAATCCAGATGCCTTACCAAGGCTTCCACGCCCTCGCCCGTCACGCTGCTGACGACAAAGATCTCACCTGCGCCGGCTGCCTTCAAATACTGCCTCGCATTTGAAATCTCATGCTCAGACGCCAGATCCGACTTTGTCACAACCCCCACGCAGGGCTTTGCAAACATGCTGCTGTAGGCGGGCGGGAACATGCTCCCCTTCTCGGTGGCGTCCTGGACCAGCACAATCGTGTCCGCGTCGGCGGCCGTCACCATGAGGGCCCCGCGAAAATAGCGCCGCTCCAGATACTCGCCCGGTGTGTCAATCATACTCTGGTTGACAATCTGTACGGTCTGGGTCTTGTGGTACTGCAGTTCCTCGTGGTTGATCCGCTGGCAAAGCGTTGTTTTGCCGGCCGTGGAGCGGCCGATCAGGATAATGCGTCTTTTTCTCTCCATTGCATCACGTCTTGGTGATGGGGGCCGATGCAAAGCCCATCATACCGCACAGGGTATTCATAACCTCCGTCAGCGCCGACTGTACCGCCGCCACATCGCCGGTGATGACCAACGAGCCGTTGAAGCGGTCCACAAAGCCGATGGACACGTTGGCCGACTTGGTGGCCACATCGGCGGCGATCATGGCCGCCTCACTGGGGGTGATGGTAAAGATCCCAATGGCGCCGGAGGCGTCGATCAGTCCCAGCTTCAGGTACAGATCCTCGGTGGGGTTTGCGATCACATGGGCCAGGGTGACCTGCTTGCCGGGTACAAATTCCTGTATAATCCGCTTTTTCTCATCAAGCTCAATCAAATCGGCACGCTCCTCCTAAAAACCGCTGGAAACAGCGGGCTGTCCCCCCCTATCATGCCACAGGGCCGGGCAGCCTATCCTGCGTAAACGCGCTGCGGTGTTTTCCGCAACACCGGCAGGGGGTTCACAGGCGTACGGGGCGAAAAAACAAAAAAAGCCCCCAGAATTTCAAGTCAAAATTCTTGGGAGCTACATCGCTCTTGATCGTTTACCAGGCGAGCCGTACTAACGCCGCACGAATCCGCCCTTCCACTATACGCATCTCTATCATTTTTTCTGGCTCATTTTAACAGAAATTTGCGGAGTTGTCAATCCGAAATATCATTTTACGCCAAATTCCTCCGCCGCGCAATTGCGCGGCGGAGGAGCTCTGTCAGGGCAATTTCCCGCTGTAGGCCTTGCGGAAGATCTGTTCAATTTCCTCCGCCGTGCAGCTTCTGGGGTTCGTGGCGGTGCAGCGGTCGGCCAGGGCCGCCTCCGCCATGTCGTGCACCGCCTCCTCGAACTCCGCCGCGTTCACGCCCGCGGCCTGGAGGGTGGAGGGCATGTTCAGCTTTTCGATGTACCGCCGGGCGGTGCGAATGAGGTTGAGGGCGCTCTGGCGGACACTGCTGCTCTCCAGCTCCAGCAGGCGGGAAATACGGGCATAGCGCTTGGCGGTGGAGGTGAGCTGCTCGGCGCAGCCGGCGTTGAAGCTCATCACATAGGGCAACAGGATGCCGTTGGCCCGGCCATGGGGGATGTGGAACCGGGCGCCCAGGGCGTGGGCCATGCCGTGGTTGAGGCCCAGGCCGGAGTTGGAGAAGGCGATGCCCGCCAGGCAGGAGGCATTGTGCATCCCCTGCCGGGCCTTGCGGTCCTCGGGGTTCTGATAGGCGGGCAGCAGGTGGCGCTTGACCAGCTTGATGGCCTTTTCCGCCGCCGCGTCGGAGAAGTCGGTGGCCTCAGTGGACACAAAGGCCTCCACAGCATGGGTAAACACGTCGATGCCGGTGTCCGCCGTCACGGTAGGAGGCACGCTGGTGGTCAGCTCCGCGTCCAAAATGGCGATGTCGGGCAGCAGGCTGTCCTCCACCAAGGGATATTTGACCCCCTTCTCCCGGTCGGTGATCACCGCAAAGCGGCTCACCTCCGAGCCGGTGCCGCTGGTGGTGGGGATGGCGATGAACTTGCAGTCCCGCATGTCCCGCTCCCGGGCGGCGAAGAACACGATTGCCTTGGCCGCGTCGATGGCGGAGCCGCCGCCGAAGGCCACCACCGCATCGGGTTGGAACTCCAGAATCTGCTCCACGCCTCTGGTGACGGTGGCGATGTCCGGGTCGGCCTGCACGTCGGAGAAGATCTTGAACTCGCCGCCGCTGCGCAGCAGCCGGTCGGTGACATAATTCGTTTTGCCGCTCTCGGCCATGAACTTGTCCGTCACCAGAAAGACCCGGTGCAGCCGCTGGGCCAGCGCGTCCATGCCACCTCCGATCATAATTTTTGTACGAACACTGAAGGCGTCCATATGCTGCTCCTTTCTGCCGGTAGAAATACAAAAAGCGTCCTGAACCGTGGTTCAGGACGCTGCATCGCTTCCAAAAGCCCTGCCGCTTCCTCGCAGCATGGCCAGTCTCACTTTACCCCATGGCGCAGCCCTCTGTCAAGCCTTTTCTTCCGCCAGGGCTCAATTTTTTTCGTTCGGCAAACTGCGGGTTGACTTTCGCGGCAAATGCTGACATAATGGGGCTCGTCAAAGCAGGTGCGCATGGAACCGTCTGGTTCCGCCCGGCACGGGCTCCCCCGTGCCCCCGCGGGCGCTGTCCAGCCAGCCCCGCCCCCTGCGCCGGCCTCCGGCGCGGCAAGTAAATAGACTCTCTGTTTCACAGAAAGGAATCGGTTTTGATGGATATCAGATTCGTTCTCCCTTCTGAGGTGGAGCAGCTGGCCCGGAATGTGGTGACCTCATTCCCCTCCAAGACGCCGGCCGCCCTGCTCCAGAACATGGAAGGCGAACTGCACCGTCCGGACGAGGGCCGTTACCTCGGCTGTTTTGACGACGATGGAACCCTGCTGGGCTCCATCCTGATGATGGATTTCACCCTCAACGTCAGAGGTGTGATGATGCCTATGGGGGCCGCAGCCTATGTCTCCGCAAACTTTCTCCACAAGAAAGAGCGGGTGGCCTGCACGCTCCTGAAGGTGTTGATGCGGTATTACGCCAAACAGGGGACGCCGATCGGCTGTCTCCACCCCTTCAATCCCGCGTTCTATGCCAACATGGGATACGGTTACTGCAACGAGAACTATCTCTACCAGCCCAAGCCCTCCGCGATCCGCTCCTACGGCGACAAGTCCGGGCTGTCCTATGCCCGGCCGGAGGACCGGCAGGAGATTTTGGACTTCTACCGCGCCTATGCGGCGCGTACCCACGGTGCAACGGTCCACCACTATATGGACCCTCACCGGATCTTCGACATGCCCTACGTGGTGGTCTGCCGCCGGGACGGCCGGCTCACCGGCTACTTCACCTTCGATTTCGTGGCGGTGGACCACTACACCGACATGTACCACGATCTGCTCGTGCCCGAGATGGTGTATGAGGATCTGGACACGCTGCGGCAGTTCATGACCTTTTTCGCCTCCCAGGTGGATCAGATCGAGCGGGTGCGTATCCTCTCCCCCGACCCCAGCCTGACCATGCTGTTCCACAACCCGGACACAGGCGAGAACCGCGCGCACGACGGCTGCATCCATGAGGTGGCCCGCCGCACAATGGGCTACATGGCCCGTATCTTCGATGTGCCGGCCTACTTCCGCATGCAGAGCCGCTGTGAGTCCCCGGTCAGCCGTCCCTTTGTGCTGGCCCTCCAGGTGGATGACAACTTTATCGAGGGCAACAACGGCACCTTCCTGCTGAATATATCCGGAAGCACGGTGGAGGTGGTTGAGCATGCTCAGCCCGACGTCACCCTTTCCGCCGATATCTCCACCCTCTCTTCCCTGGTGATGGGCGCTTTCTCTCTGGACGAGGCCCTTCGCCTGGGCCGCCTGACCCTCTCCGACCACGGCTACGCTGCCGACGTGCAGCGCGCCATCGGCTGGAGCAGGAAGCCCGTGAACTTCACCTATTTCTGATCCTGTCCGTGCAAGCACAGCAAGGCCGGGGCGGCAGAAGCCGCCCCGGCCTGTTTTTGTCCCTCACCGCTCCAGAAAGGCGGCCAGCGCCACATCGTACTCCGGCAGCCCATTGGCCGCCCACAGCAACTCGATGCCCAGCTCCTGCCGGGCCAGCGCCGCCAGATCAAAGCCGAACGCGGAAAAGGAGTAGCGCATCCGCCCCGGATTCCGGCAGGGCAGCCCGTCCCGCCGGGCGCAGCGGGGGCACAGCTCACACCGTCCCGCCGCGATGGTCCACGCCCCGCTCCGGGTCTGCTCCAGCGCCAGAAGGGTTTCCAGCAGTACCCGCTTGGCTGGTCCATAGGACGCCCGGCGCACCGCCTCAGCCCCCTCCGCCGTGGACACCTCCCGGCGCGTCTGTGCATCATAAAATACCTGCATGCCCAGCACATGGGCTGTCCGAAAAGGCCGCAGGGCCTCCGCCGCCGACGGTACCCCCGGCGGGCAGGACCAATCGTTTCCGTAGTCCGGGCAGGCCCGGCAGGCCTCCCGGAACCGCTCCGGGAAACAGTATTCCCCCAGCAGTTGCTCCACCGGGAGCTCCGCCGCCGTTATCCTGGTCTGATACATTTAACCGCCCCCATCGGCGTTTTCTCCGTGTTCCATTATAGCGCATTTTCCGCCAAATGGGAACTCCTGTTTTCCGCCCGGCCGGATATTCTGTAGGGGTGGGGCTTGTCCCCGCCCGCGGGCGGCCATAAAGGCCGCCCCTACATTTCCGGGGTTCGATTTCCGGCAGGCTATCTCACGGCGCTTGTATGTAGGGGCGGGTGCCCACACCCGCCCGGGGCTGGCCGGTGGCCCGGAAAGACGGGCCGATGTGGGCATCGGCCCCTACAAAGCAGGACTTACCCCCGCCTGTCCCCGTACGTCTCCACCCGTAGGGGCGGCCCTTGTGGCCGCCCGCGGCAGGGACAAGCCCGCCCCTACAAGCCGTCCAGCAGACAAGATCCCCGCGTCCGGCGGTATGCCGGGCGCGGGGGTGCCCCTATCTCCAGAGGGGGTAATAAGAATGGCAAATTATACGGCGCATTATCAATTACATCAATGGGAACCGGAGGACAGCTTTCTCCGCACCGACTTCAACGAGGACTTCGCCAAAATTGACGGTGCGCTGGGCGGGAAGGCAGAACAGTCTGCGGTGGATACGCTTGCCGAGCAGGTTGCCGGGAAATCCGAGCTGGTAACGGGGAGCTATACCGGAGACGGGGAGGCCAGCCGCACCATTGAGCTGGGTTTTTCCCCTAAGGCGGTACTGCTGGCCTCCGGTTCCGGGCCGATCAATTACACCAGCTCGCGTTATGGCGGTCTGGCCCTGGAGGGGGCAGAGGTAAACACGGACTGGGAATCCACCTCCGGCGAGCCGGTTCTCCGCGTCGTTACAGGGGGATTCCAGGTATTCTACGATTATGACGAGGAGGTTTTCTCCAACTCCGACCGCGACCGCTATCACTACCTGGCTTTGCGCTGAGAAAAAGAAAAACCCCCGTGCTTTAGCGCACGGGGGTTTTCCGCCCACAGGGCAAATTCTGATTGGATTACTCGGACACGCTAAAAGTGATAGTGATGTCCACGCCGTCCACAGTCAGAGTAGCAGTCTCAGTCTCGTTACCGTCAAAGACGCCGGCATCGGCCAGAGCCTTGACCAGAGTGTTAGCGTTGTCGCCAGTAGTCAGACCCTTGTCGCTGGAATCATACCAGTTGCTGCCCTGGAGGCCGCCGTCCTTATCCCACACATAGGTCACACCGTCATACACGATGGTGGTAGCACCGTTCTTGTGCAGGGAGCCCAGGAAGCGGGCGGTATCCCAAGTAATGGCATTGGACTCGGTATCAATGGCGGACTGCTCAAAGGAGGCAGCCACCTTGGTGCCGTCGGAGTTCCAGGTGCCGTGGGCAACATAGTTACCCAGGTCGCCGTTCTGTCCCCAAGCGCCATCCGCATTCACCACGGCATCAGAGACGGCCTCCTCAACCTCAGCCACGGTCTCGTCGGTGATAACGCTGTTGTCCTCGTCCACATAGACCTCAATCACAGCGTCGTCATCGTAAACAGCGGAGATCACACCCTTGAAGTTGTCGTCCTCATAGTCGCGGGCCAGACGGCTGGGAGTGGTGGTCTTGCCGGTGCCGCCATCGTTTAGGAAGATGGTGTACTCGTCGGCCAGAACCAAATCCACACCGTCGAAGGACAGCACGCCGGAGGAGTAGGCGATCGTGGAGTCGACGTTCCAGACGCGCAGGTCGTTGCCGGAGACGGCGTTGTTGATGCGGTTCAGATCGCTGGTGTTGACATAGCCGTCAGCGTCGTAGGTCACATTACCGTACAGGCCAACCTCCACATCACTGGTGCTGTTCAGGTTGACAGTGCCGATCTCGCCGTTGACAATAGCGTCAAAGACATAGTACTTGTTATCGTCGGCATCCTGGCTGGACTCGTAATCGGTGTCCAGGATGTAGATGCGGTCACCCGCCACGCTGCCGGACACGCCCAGCTCGCCAGTCTCACCGTTGATGAACAGGTAGTCGGCATAGCCGTTGTCGTCCAAGATCGCAACGACCTCAACCGCGGCATCGGACTCCAGGTGGGTGATGTTCACGTCGGGCACGTTGCGGATGCCAGTGTAGACATTCACGTTGTCGCCGCGGCGGATCACGAACACGGTGTCGTTATTCAGGCGGACGCTCTTGTCCAGAGAAATACGGGCATCGCCGGTTTCAATGATCTTGCCGGTAGTATTAAAGTCCTTGCTAGCGGAATCATTGCTGTTCAGCTTGCCCAGCTCATAGGTGCCGTCGTTCTTCTCGTCATAGGAGAACCAGGTGTTCTTGGTCTTGTCGGTGCTCTCCCACTCAAGGTCATCGGCGTTAGAAACCTCGATGACAGCGGTGGTGCCGTCCACGAAGTAGGCCTTAGCCTCAAAGCTCTTGTTAACGCCGCCGATCTGAGCGACATTGGTGATGAACACGTAGTCGTTGGAAGCCTCCACGCCGTCAGCGTAGATGACATAGCCGTAAGTATCCAGGACCAGATCGTAGTCATCCTTCAGGTTGTAGGTGCTGCTGTAGCCCTGGCTGTACTCGTACTTGGTGCCGTCAAGCGTGACGTTCTTATTGGAGGTGTAGGAGGTCACAGTGCCGGAGACGACTTCGGCAGCCTGAATGGTCTTGACCTCGTCGCCCACAGCGGTGATCAGGACATAATCGCCGTCCTCAAATGCGGACAGGTTTTCAAAGTCGTCGGCGGACAGGGTGGTATTGACAGCGGGGAAGGTATCCAGGCCCAGATCATCCAGCTCCAGCTCCTCGTTCTCCTCGTCGTAGCCGCCGTCCACCTGAGCCACATAGGTGTGAATCTGAGACAGGATGACGTTGTTGTCGTCGTCCACAAACACCTGGGTCAGGACGCCCTTGGCAGTGCCCTTGGCGTCGTCGGTTTCGTTGTTCACAAAGTAGTCGGCCACGTCAGGGCTGCTGACCGGATCGCCATCCACGTAAACAGAAAAATCAGTGGGCTTAGAAGCGGTGATATCGTTGTAGACGGTGCGGCCAATCACGTCATACAGATCGCCCTTGTCCACAGCGGTAGTAAAGGTTCCGTCAGCCTCAGCAGGATAAGTGCCGATGATGTCGTTCTTCAGCTTCCACTGGCTGGCGGGGCGGGCAAAGTCGTCCTCACCGTTGACCTTTTTCAGATCTGCGAAGTAACGCTCACAGAACTGCTGGGTATCGTCGTTGCTGTCGCCGGCATAGTCGCTGTCGGTCTTGGAGACAGGTTCAGCGGCAGTGTTGCCCACGATGATGGTGGAGCCGTCAGGCTGCTGGATAGTGGTGCCGCGGCTGGCGTAGCGCACCATGTCGGCCTCCAGGGTCTGGTAGGCCATCTGGGCAGCCTGCTCACGGGTCATGGCATCGGCCATGATTACACCGGACACGGCGATACCGGCATCCACGGCATCGGCGGCCACATTGACGGCCCAGTCGTTGCCCACATACTGCTCGATAGCGGGATCATAGCCCAGGGCCACCAGCAGCATCTTGGCAAACGCCAGTCCGGTCAGCTCACCCTCGGGATTGAAGGTGCCGTTGCCTGTGCCCGCCAGAATATTCTGCTGGGCGCAGTAGCCGATGTAGCCGGCAGACCAGCGGTCGGCAGCCACGTCGCTGAACACAGTGGAGTTAGTGGTCAGGTTCTCGGCATCGTCGCCCAGGAGCATGCGGCAGATGATGGCCGCAGCCTGCTCACGGGTCAGAATGCCGGTAGGATCGAAGGCGCCCTTGTCGGTACCCTCGAACACGCCGAGCGCGGTCATGACTTCCGCGGCCTCGGCGTAAGTGATCTCGTTGCCGTCGACGAAATCACTGCTCGCAGCGGAGGCGCCGACGACCATCATACCGACGAGCATGACAGCGGCCAGAACCAGGCTGAGAGTCCGCTTGAGGTTTCTCATTTGGATTTCCTCCTTCTGAATTTTGAAGCCTAGGGGCGTATGACGCCCCTTGCAAGCCATGAAAAAGGAGGGATTCCCCCCACATGCAGTTCCAAATGGCACAAAAGAGCGGCAAAAAGTGGCGTTGGTAGACCTCTGGTAGACACGCCGGGCAGGCCAAGCGCAAAAAGAGCCCGGAACCGCAACGGTTCCGGGCTCTTTTTGGTAGACATTTGGTAGACTTAGACTTAAAACACAGTACAGGTCACTTGAGCCAATCACACACCTCAGCCAGGCTGATGCCCTGGCCGCGGGCGATACGGGCCACATCCTCGTACTCTGGCTTGGAGCGGACGACGCCCCAGCCGGAGGCGGTCTTGAGCCGCACGGGGCCGTGGGGGGTATCCACGGTGCGCTCACCCCGCTCCAGGGTATACCGGCGGCACACATTCTCCCGCACGCCCAGAGTGGTGGTGTGCCGGAAAAGCAGGCCAAGCAGCCTCTCCCGATCCTCCATACGGCACATACAGGAGAGCAGCACGGCGGGGCGGCCCTTCTTCATGCCGATGGGCGTGGTATACACGTCCAGTGCTCCGGCGGCAAGCAGCTCCTCCTGGGCAAAGCCGATGGCCTCGGCGGTCATGTCGTCCAGATTGCAGCACAGCTCAGCCACTTCATCTCTGCCGCCTGCTGTCTCTCCCAGCAGGGCGCGGACACAGTTGGCCGCCTCAAAGTCCTTATTTCCCATACCATAGCCGATTTTTTCCACCTTCATCACCGGCATGGAGCCGAACTCGGTGACAAAGTGCTTGAGCAGCGCCGCGCCGGTGGGAGTGCACAGTTCTCCCCGGATGGCCCCACCATAGATGGGGACATCCCGGAGAATGTGGGCCGTGGCGGGGGCGGGCACGGGCAGGATGCCGTGGGCGCAGCGCACCTGGCCGCTTCCCACGTGCACCGGGGAGGCCACGATACGCTCCACACCCAGCATGTGCACCAGCAGGCAGACCCCCACCACGTCGGCCACCGCGTCCAGGCTGCCCACCTCATGGAAGTGGATCTCCTCCACCGGCGCGCCGTGGGCGTGGCTTTCAGCCTCCGCGATCAGGCCGTAGACCGCCTCCGCATCGGCCCGCACCGCCTCGGGAAGCTCCAGATGGCCCAACAGATGGCGGATCTCCCCCATTCCGGTGTGGTGGTGATGTCCATGGTCGTGGTCATGCTGGTGGTGCTCGTGTTCATGGCCATGTTCGTGCTCGTGACCATGCTCATGGCTGTGGCTGTGGTCATGGCCCTGGTCGTGATGGTGGATGTGTCCCTCCGGGGATACGTCGCAGCTGACCTCCTCCTCCCCGTGTACCGTCACCGCCACATGGGTACCGGTGATGCCGCATTTGACGGCCGGGGCGGCGGATACCGCCACACCGGGCAGGCCCAGGCCGTTCATCTTCTCCAGAAAGGCCGCCTTGTCGTCCGCAAGCTCCAGCAGGGCCGCCATGAGCATATCGCCGGCGGCCCCCATGCCGCAGTCCAGATAGAGTGTTCTCATTTCTGTTTCCCTCCCATGTGGTTGATCATGCTGGCCAGATAGCCCGCGCCGAAGCCGTTGTCGATGTTGACCACGCTCACCCCGCTGGCGCAAGAGTTGAGCATGGACAGCAGGGAGGACAGACCGTGGAAACAGGCCCCGTAGCCGATGCTGGTGGGGACGGCGATTACCGGGCAGTCGGCCAGCCCGCCGATGACGCTGGCCAGGGCGCCCTCCATCCCCGCAATGGCGATGATGACGTTGGCGCTCATGAGCTCCTCCAGGTGGGAGAGCAGACGGTGCAGCCCGGCCACTCCCACGTCGTACAGGCGCACCACCTCGTTGCCCAGGGCCTCGGCGGTGAGGGCGGCCTCCTCGGCCACCGGCATGTCGCTGGTACCGCCGGTGGCCACCACCACCTTCCCGCTGCCGTCTGGGGCGGGCAAGCCGCCCACGATGCCGATGCGGCCCATCTCGTAATAGGTGAAGGGGTGGGCCGGGTCAATGGCCGCCGCCGCCTCGGCCGACATGCGGGTGATGAGGATGGTGTCCTGCCCGCCGGAGCGCATGGCGTCCACGATGCGGGCGATCTGCTCCGGGGTCTTGCCCGCGCCGTAGATCACCTCGGCCACCCCCTGGCGGAGGCCCCGGTGGCTGTCCAGCTTGGCAAAGCCCAGCTCCTCGAACGGCTCCATTTTCAGCCTGAGCAGGGCGTCGTTTACATCCACCTGTCCGGCGGCCACCTGCTCCAGCAGGGCCTTGATCGCTCTCTGTTCCATTCAGCGCTCCTCCAAATCCAGCAGAATCGGCTTGAAATAGGGGGCCAAGGCCGCCCGCAGGGCGGCCCGCTCCCGGACGGCCCGCTCCAGCTGTCCGGCCGGAAGCTGGAGCCGCGCTGCCCCGTGAAACACCCGCACCCGGAAATCGGTATAGCCCAGGCGGAACAGGGCGTCCTCCGCCCCCTCTACCCGGGCCAGGGCCTCCCCGGTAAGGGCTTCACCGGTGGGAATCCGGGTGGCCAGGCAGGCATAGGCCGGCTTATCCCAGGTAAAGAGGCCCGCCTCCCTGGACAGGCGGCGTATGTCCGCCTTGGTCAGGCCGCACTCCCGCAGGGGGGAGCGCACCTCCAGCTCCCGCAGAGCCCTCATGCCCGGCCGGTCGCCGGCCTCGTCGGAGGCGTTGGTGCCGTCCAGCAGGACGGTGTACCCGTCGGCCGCGGCCCGCGCCTTCAGCGCGCGGAACAGGTTCTGCTTGCAGTAGTAGCACCGCTCCGCCGGGTTGGCCGCCACCCGCGGGTCGGCCAGGGCGTCCAGCTCCAGCACCGTCACCTCCACCCCCAGTTCCCCGGCCAGCCGGAGGGCGTCGTCCCGCTCAAACCGGGGCTGGAAAGCGGTCTTGATGTAGTATGGGCGGATATCCGCCCCGGCCTGTACCCCGGCGTACAGCAGATAGGCCGAGTCCACCCCGCCGGAGAAGCCCAGGGCGCACTTGGGATGGGCCGCGAAAAACTCGTTCAGCGTCATGGCCCGGCTCCTCACACGTCGAAGCGGTTGTAGGCCCGGAAGCAGTCCAGGCACAGCTTTTTCCCGTTCTCCAGCCGGAGCAGGTGCTCCGCCGTCACCTCGCCGCAGCCGTCGCAGGGGTGGGACTGGAAGAGCCGGGCCCTCTCCGGCAGGGACAGCACGGCGGGCTTCACGTCGAAAAGGGAAGCGGGGGCGGCGTCCTGGAGGTAGCGGAAGCGCTCCTCCTTGGTCTGGTACTCCGCCGGAGTGGGGCGGAGCACCAGGCGCACCGCCTTGCCGGTCTTCCGGTTGTAGAAGGAAAAGGCCTGCTTGCCCCGGAGGTGAAAGAGCAGGTTGCCCTTGCCCACGCTGCACCCCAGCAGCACCTGAATGGCGTCCACGCCGCAGGCGTCGTTCTCCGCGATGCACACCACGTCCTCGTCGGCGGAGAAGTCCAGCTCCAGCAGCTCCATGGCGTACCGGGCGGCCTGGAAGCCGATGGTCAGGCCGCCGCACGCATGGCCGTGAAAGGCCACGCATTTCTCCCAAAGGGCTTGTTGTTCCATATTGATTCGTCCTTTCTGTGGCATAGGTCGTTGTTTGCGGCAGACTCCTCCGGCATCCGGCGGCGGGGACTAGACCGCGTCGAACAGGCCGTCAAAGTGCACCCGGATGTGGTCGTTGGGGTCCAGCCGGGCGAGCTTCCCTCCCTCCAGGCGGAAGATGCGGTCGGAGATCTTCAGGGCGCTGTCCAGATCGTGGGTGATGAACAGCATGGAGAAGCCCCGGCTGTTCTGCAGGCCCTTGAGCATCCGCAGCAGGTTGGCCTTTCCCGAGGGGTCCAGCATGGAGGTGGGCTCGTCGGCGAGGAGGAGGGCGGGCTCCATGGCCAGGGCGCGGGCGACGGCCACCCGCTGCCGCTGGCCGCCGGACAGGGCGTGGATGCGCCGGGTGAGAAAGCTGTCGCAGGCGAAGAGGCCCACGTCCTCCAGCGCCCGCTCCGCCGCCCCCTCCCGGAGGCAGCCGGACAGGCGCATGGGCTCCTCCACCGCCGCCCGCACCGTCATGCGGGGGTTGAGGGCGGCCTGGCTGTCCTGGAGCACCATCTGCACCCCGCCCAGGCGGCGGTGGAGGGCGGCAAAGTCGGCCGCCTCCCCCTGGAACTCCACCGCCCCGTCTCCCTCCAGGGGGAGCAGCCCCGCCAGGGTGCGGGCCAGGGTGGTCTTGCCCGCGCCGGAGCGGCCCACCAGGGAGACGATCTCCCCGCTGTAGAGGGTGAGATCAATGCCGTCCAGCACCCGCTGCCGCCCGAAGGACTTGCGGAGGCCCCGGCATTCCAGCAGCGTGAGCACGCCCCCCCGGTTGCAGGCCAGGAGCCGCCCGTCGGGCTGGGTCTCCAGCTCCGGCGCGTGGGCGGCGCAGTCCGGCAGGCTCTGGGTACAGCGGCCGTAGAAGGGGCAGCCGTGGGGCTGCCGGGTGTAGGAGACGGTGGTGGGGCGGATGCCCCACATGTCCCGCACCGGGTTGAGGCCCACCGCCGACTGGAGCAGGCCGCGGGTGTAGGGGTGGCGGGGGTGGTCCAAAAGGGCGCGGGTGTCCCCCGCCTCCTCCACGTGCCCGTCGTAGAGCACCACCGTCCGCCCCCCCAGGTCGGCGGCCAGCTTCATGTCGTGGGTGATGACCAGGAAGGCGGTGCCCAGCCTGCGGTTTAATTCCTGGATCAGCGCCGTGATCCCCCGGCTGGAGGCGATGTCCAGGGCGCCGGTGGGCTCGTCCAGCAGCACCAGGGCGGGGTTGAGGGCCAGGGCGTTGGCCAGCAGGAACTTCTGCACCATGCCGCCGGACAGCTCCCGGGGATAGCGCTCCAGATCCGCCGTCTCCAGACCCACCAGGGCCATCAGCTCCTCCATCCGCGCCGCCATGGCCGCCCCCCGGTACGCCCGGCACAGCACCTCCCGCAGGTGCTCCGCCAGGGTGAGGGAGGGGTTGAGCCACTCGGCCGAGTTCTGGAAGGAGAGGGCGAACTCCTTCATGCGCAGGGGCCTGCGCGCCCGCTCGTCCATGGCCAGCAGCTCCCTGCCGTTGAGGTACACCTGCCCGCTGACCTGGGCCTCCGGCTCGGACAGGCAGGCGATGGCGCGGGCCAGGGTGGTCTTGCCGCTGCCCGACTCCCCCACGATGGTGAGCATTTCCCCGGCGTCCAGAGCAAAGCTCACCGGGTGAAGGGTGAACTCCGGGTAGGACACCGACAGGTTGTTCACTTCTAGCAGCACGGCTTGTCCCTCCTCTGTTGTTCCTCCAGCCCGCCCACCAGCAGGCGCAGCAGCAGCGTGGACAGCACCAGCGCCCCCACCGGCGGGAGGAGCCACCACGTCCAGAAGTCCGTCCGGTAGAGACCGGGGAAGTCCACGGCCCGGGCGATCATCATACCCCAGGAGCGGGCCAGCGGGTCGGACAGGCCCAGAAAGGCCAGGGAGGACTCCTGGAGAATGGCCCGTCCCACCACCGCCAGGGCATTGATGGTGAGCAGAGGCCACAGCTCATGGCCGATGTGGGTGCGGATGAGGTACCAGGTTCCGCCGCCGTAGAGCCGGGCCATCTGCACGTAGTCCCGCCGCCGGATGGAGATGGTCTTGGCCCGCATCTGCCGGGCCACCGGGGCCCAGGAGAAGGCGGCAATGATCCAGACCAGGTTCCAGGTGCTCTGCCCCAGAAAGGCCCCGATGACGATCATGACCGGGAGCTGGGGGATGGCCAGAAGCACCTGGATCAGAAAGGAGATCAGAGCGTCCGCCCAGCCCCCCGCAAAGCCCGCCAGTATCCCCAGGCCGCCCCCCACCGCGAAGGTGAAAGCGGCGGCGGCCAGGCCGATGCCTAGGCTGCGGAAGAAGCCGGCGGAGATCTGGGCGTAGATGTCCACCCCCAGGTTGTCGGTGCCGAGCCAGTGGGCGGCGGAGGGGGCCTCCAGGGAGCCCCCCGACGGGAGCTGGGCCGGGTGGGGGTATCCGGTGACCCCCCACAGGAAACAGAGGGTCAGCAGCGCCAGCAGGAGCAGGGGAACCAGCCATTTGCGTCTCATGGTCCCTCCTCCTCTCCGTCCAGCCGGCGGTTGACCACGTCCGCCGCCGCCAGGCTGAGGAGCACCAGCACGGCGGACAGGAGGAACACCCCCTGGAGCATGGGATAGTCCCGGTACTGCACCGCCTCCCGCAGGACGGTGCCCAGGCCGGGGTAGGCGAAGACGTTCTCCACCAGAATGGTGCCCCCCACCGCGCCCCCCACGCTGAGGAAAAAGCGGGCCACGATGGGGGTGGCGGCGTTGCGCAGGATGTAGGCGGTGCGGATGCGCCCCGCGGTCAGGCCCTTGGCCCGGGCGTTGGTGAGGTAGGGCCTGCCCAGGATGGTGAAAAAGCTGGCCCGGGCGGTAAAAAAGAGCTTGGGGACCGTGACCAGGGTGAGGGCGCACACCGGCATCAGGCTGTGCACCAGGATGTCCCCCAGCCGCTGCCACAGGCCGTCGTACTGGGCGAAGTGGGTGTAGGCCCCGGAGAGGGGAATCCACGCCGCCCGGGCCGCCACCAGGAAGAGCAGGAGCACGCCGGTGAGGAAGGGGGGCACCTCCGCCAGGGCGGAGAGGGCCGGGTAGAGCGCCCGGTCGGCCCAGGGCCGGCGGACGCACAGCAGGGCCAGAGCCACCCCCAGGAGCAGGCTGAGGGCCAGGGTGCTCCCCATGATCCACAGGCTCCAGGGCAGGCGCTCCAGCAGAATATCCGCCACGGGCCGCTTATAGTGGATACTCTGGCCGAAGTCCCCGTGGAGGTTGTCCACAATGGTATCCCTCAACTGTGGAAAAAAGGGCTTGTCCAGGCCGTAGTAGGCCCGCAGCAGCTCCTTCTGCTCCTCCGAGTAGGCGGCGTCCACATCGTCCCCGGCGGCCCCGGAGGTGTAGTCAAAGGGGTCGCCCGGCATCAGCCGGGGAATGGAGAAGTTGAGGAGATAGATGACCAGAAAGGCCCCCAGCAGCATCAGCAGCTTTTTTCCCATGCTTCTCCTTTCCCGGCGGGGCGGACCTCAGCGCGCCATGTAGGACAGGCGGTTCTGCTCCGCCTGCTGGTAGGCGTAGGTCTTCATCCAGCCGTCATAGACATCCTTGCGGTACATGGAGTAGGAGGACTGGTTGGCGATGACGATGATGGGGATCTCCCGGCTCACCAGCAGCTCCAGCTCCTGAAACAGCTCCACCCGTTTGTCAAAGTCGGTCTCGTATACCTGGCCCTCGGCCAACGCGGTCATCTCGGCGTTGGAGTAGCCGATGGCCCCCATGGAGTGGGGGTTGGTGCCGGAGAACTTGGACTCGTCGGAGAACAGGGTGCGCATGTAGGTGGGGGGATTGTTGCCCCAGCCGCCGTTGCCCACCAGGGCGAACTCGTAGTCGCCGCTGTTGATGCGCCCGTCCCGGGTGGCCGAGTCGTGGGCCTCCACCGCCACCTCGATGCCCGCGGCGGTGAGGCCGTTGCGGATGATCTCCGCGATGGCCAGGTCGTCCCCGTCGTCGCCGCACAGAAGGGTGACGGAATAGCCCTTCCCCGCAAAGACGGCGCGGGCCGCCTCCGGGTCATAGGGGTACTGCGCCACGTTCTCGTTATAGTACAGGCTGCCCTGGGGGACGTAGCCCGCGCTGCCCACCGTGCCCGCGCCGCGGAACACGCTGTCCACCACGCTCTGCCGGTCGATGGCGGCGTACACCCCCTGCCGCAGGGCGAGCTCCAAAAAGTCGGGGCACCGCTCGTAGTTGATGAGCAGCTTGTAGCCCATGTCGTTGGCCTTCTCCACCACGCCGATGGACGGGTCGTTCAAATAGGCGTCCATCAGGTCGGCGGGCAGGGAGGTAATGTCGATCTCCCCGCTCTCAAAGGCCAGCAGGGGGTCGCTCACCGGCACAAACTGGATCTTCTCCGCCGCCTGCTCCCCGTTGCACCAGCCGTCGAAGGCGGTGAACTCATAGCTGCCGGTGGCCCCGTCATAGTCGGTGCAGGCATAGGCCCCGCTGCCCGTCAGATAGCCCTCCCCGGTGTAGGCGTTGGGGTCGTCCACGTTCTCCCAGATGTGCTTGGGCAGAATCACGAAGGAGCCCAGGTTGGACAGGGTGTCGGCGTTGGCCTCCTTCACGGTGATGGTGATGGTCTGCTCGTCCACCACCGTATAGTGGTCCACCAGATAGCTGTCCCCCACCCCCAGGGAGTTGGAGACCGGGGGGTGCTCCTGATAGTAGTCCAGGGTGAAGGCCACGTCGGCGGTGGTGAGGGGCGCGCCGTCCTGGAATTGGGCGTCTGCAAAGAGGGTGAAGGTGTAGTCGTTGCCGTCCATGGACCAGCGCTCCGCCAGCCAGGGCACGTCGCCGGTCTCGTCCTTCTCCAGCAGGCTGCCGTACACCAGGCGCATCTTGGCCGTGCCGGGGCCGCGGGACTGGTGCAGATAGGGATTTGGGACGCCCCAGTCGGTGCCCCCCTCCAGGCGGAGGGTCTCCACCCGGCGGCCGGAGGCGGAGCCGCTCTCCGACGGGGCCGTCGGGGTGACGGCGGCCTCCGGCGCGCCGCCGCAGCCGGCCAGCAGGCCGGCGCACAGGACGCCCGTCAAAAGCAGGCCGGCCGCTCTTTTTCCATACTTGCTCATGGGTCTCTCTCCTTTTCTTCCCCGGACACAAAAAAAGCCCACCATGTGCGCGCAGGCGCACATGGTGAACTTCGGTTCACCGGTTTCAACGGCCGGGGGATGGGTGTGGAAAAAGGCTTCAGCCTTTCTAAAGCCGCTTCAGCGGCTCGTTTGGCTCAGTATAGCAGAAAAAGGGCGGGGCTGTCAATCCTGTTCTCCCGATTTCGCCGCTTTTCCCGCCGCCCCGGCTGTGCTATACTTTTAACCAAAGGGGGTTATGGAAATGTACGACCTAACTGCAATGGGGGAGCTGTTGATCGACTTCACCCAGCTCAGCACCGATGGAGAGGGCTATCCCACCCTGGCCGCCCACCCCGGCGGGGCGCCGGGCAATTTTCTGGCCGCCCTCTGCCGCTATGGGGCCTCCGCCGCCTTTCTGGGCAAGGTGGGGGACGACGCCTTCGGCCGCCTGCTGGTGGACACCCTGGCCCGGGCGGGCATTGAAACCCGGGGCATCCGGGTGGATCCAACTGTGTTCACCACCCTGGCCTTCGTCACCCTCGTGGACGGAGAGCGCTCCTTCAGCTTCGCCCGCAAGCCGGGCGCGGACACCTTGCTCCGCTTTGACGAGCTGGAGCTCTCCCTCATCGACCAGTCCAGGGCCTTCCACTTCGGCGCCCTCAGCCTGACCGACGAGCCAGCCCGCTCCGCCACCCGGCAGGCGGTGGCCTACGCCAGGGCGCAGGGAAAGCTCGTCACCTTTGACCCAAACTACCGTCCGCCCCTGTGGCGGAGCGAGGCCCAGGCCAGAGCGGAAACGCTCTGGGGCCTGGAGCAGGCCGACGTGGTCAAACTCAGTGACGAGGAGTTGTCCTTCCTCTGGGGCTGTACGCCGGAGGAGGGGGCCCGCCGCCTGCGGGAGGAGTGTGGTGTGGCTCTGGCTATGATCACACTGGGGCCCCAGGGCTGTTACCTGGAAAACGCCAGGGGGGCCTGCTGGGTGCCCGCCCCGGCGGTGCGGCCGGTGGACACCACCGGCGCGGGGGACATCTTCGGGGGCAGCGCCGTGGCGAAGCTGCTGGCCCTGGACACACCTCCGGCGGAGCTGGAGCCCGGCGCGCTGGAGGGCATCGCCCGCTTCGCCGTCACCGCCGCCAGCCTGTCCACCCTCCGCCCCGGCGGCATCTCCTCCATCCCCACAGAGGCGGAGGTGCTGGCCGCTCTGGAAGAGTAATAGAAGGCCCGCCGGAGTACCGGCGGGCCTTCTATTATTCTTCAGGCTGTCGAAAAACCTTCCCCGAAGGAGGGCCTCGGAAATGACACTTCGCATGGCGGAAGAGGTGACAATTTTGCGGGAAATCGTGCCCCTTCCGCCATACAATCTTTTTCGGCAGGCTGTATTACTCTCTGCGGGTCTTGAGGCGGGCCATGGCCCGGGCCAGAGCCGCCTTGGAGTGGTAATACTCGTGGATGCTCTGCTTCTGACGCAGACGTTCCTCGGCCCGCTCCCGGGCGGCCTCGGCCCGCTTGCGGTCGATCTCCTCCGGGTGCTCGGCAAAGCCCACCAGCAGGATCACATAGTCCGGCTTGATCTCTACGAAGCCCGCGCCTACGGCGGCGGGCTCCCATTTGCCGTCCACCTTGTAGCGCAGCTCTCCCGGCTCCACGGCAGTGACCGCCGGCTCGTGGCCGGGGTACACTCCCATCTCGCCGTCCACGGCGGGAAAGACCAGGGCCTCGGCGGGGCCGATGTAGAACTGCCGCTCCGGGGTGATGATCTCCAGGTAGAAGGTGGAAGCCTCCGCCATTTACACCGCCCCCATTTTCTTGGCCTTGGCGATGACCTCGTCCACGTTGCCCACGTTGCTGAAGGCGGCCTCGGGATACTTGTCCAGCTCGCCGCCCAGGATGGTTTCGAAGGAGCGCAGTGTGTCCTCCAGCTTCACGTAGCGGCCCTCCAGGCCGGTGAACTGCTCGGCCACCGAGAAGGGCTGGGAGAAGAACTGCTGGATGCGGCGGGCCCGCTCCACGGTGCGCTTGTCCTCCTCCCCCAGCTCCTCCATGCCCAGGATGGCGATGATGTCCTGAAGCTCCCGATAGCGCTGGAGCAGCTCCTGGGTGCCGCGGGCGATCTTATAGTGCCGCTCTCCCACCACGTCGGGCTCCAGAATACGGGAGGTGGACTCCAGGGGATCCACGGCGGGATAAATGCCCTGCTCCACGATCTTACGGGAGAGGACGGTGGTGGCGTCCAGGTGGGCGAAGGTGGTGGCGGGAGCGGGGTCGGTCAGGTCGTCGGCGGGGACGTAGACGGCCTGGACGGAGGTAATGGCCCCGTCCTTGGTGGAGGTAATCCGCTCCTGAAGGGCGCCCACCTCGTTGGCCAGGGTGGGCTGATAGCCCACGGCGGAGGGCATCCGGCCCATCAGGGCGGAGACCTCGCTGCCCGCCTGGACATAGCGGAAGATGTTGTCGATGAAGAGCAGTACGTTCTGCTTCTCCCGGTCGCGGAAGTACTCGGCCATGGTCAGGCCCGTCAGGGCCACCCGCATGCGGGCTCCGGGCGGTTCGTTCATCTGGCCGAAGACCAGGGCCGTCTTTTCAATGACCCCCGACTCGGTCATCTCCCGCCAGAGGTCGTTGCCCTCGCGGGTGCGCTCCCCCACGCCGGTGAAGATGGAGTAGCCGCCGTGCTCGGTGGCGATGTTGTGGATCAGCTCCTGGATGAGCACCGTCTTGCCCACGCCGGCGCCGCCGAACAGGCCGATCTTTCCGCCTTTGGCGTAGGGGGCCAGCAGGTCGATGACCTTGATGCCGGTCTCGAAGATGTCCACCACGGGGCGCTGGTTTTCAAACGCGGGGGGCTGGCGGTGAATCGACCACTTCTCGCTGGTCTGCACCGGGCCCTTCCCGTCGATGGCGTCGCCCAGAACGTTGAACATGCGGCCCAGCACGCCCTCGCCCACGGGGACGGAGATGGGCGCGCCGGTGGCGGTGACGGCCATGCCGCGGCCCAGGCCCTCACTGGGGGAGAGCATGATGCAGCGCACCGTGTCGCCGCCCACATGCTGGGCCACCTCCATGACCTCCCGGCGGCCGTCCAGCTCCACCTCCAGGGCCTCCTTCAGCTCCGGCAGGGCGCCGCCGTCAAAGGCCACGTCCACCACGGGGCCCATGACCTGTACAATGGTTCCTTGCTTCTCACTCATAATGGCAAAATCCCCTTTCGGGTCTTGGTATGTTCTGTATATCCCCTCTCCGGGGGATGTTACAGGGCCGCCTGGGCCCCGCCTACAACCTCCGTGATTTCCTGGGTGATGGCCGCCTGACGGGCCCGGTTGAAGGACAGGTTCAGACGCTGGAGCATAGCCCGGGCGTTGTCGCTGGACGACTTCATGGCCGTCATGCGGGCATTCTGCTCGGAGCAATAGGACTCCACCAGTGCGCCGAACAGGTCTCCCTTTACATAGCCGGGCACCAGCCGGTCCATGACCGCCTTCACCGAGGGCACATACACCACGTCCCGGTTATAGCTGTCCCGGTTCTTCTCATATTCAGGAAACACATCGGGGTCCAGGGGCAGTAGCTTGTGGGCGGTGGGCTCCATCTGGAAGGAGCTCACCATTTTGGTAAAGAGGACATACACCTCGTCCAACTGGCCGTCCAGATAGAGGTCCAGCATCAGCTCGGCCATATCCCGGGCCCGGCCCATGTTGGGGTCCTGGGCCGTGTAGAGAAACTCCACGTCGATGGGGATGCCGTGCTCCAGGAAGTAGGAGCGGCCCACCTGCCCCACCACAAAGAGGCTGGGATTGGCGGCCCTGGACATTTTCTCCTCAGCCAGCTTGAGAATGTTGTGGTTGTAGGCCCCCGCCAGCCCTTTGTCGCCGGTGATGACGATGAAGCCCGTCTTCTGTTTGTCGGGCGGGATACCGGGGCGCTTATCGAAAAAGCGGTGGTCGATCTCCGGGGAGTGGTGGAGGATATCGGAGATGGTGGCCTCGATCTTGCTGAAATAGGGCTCCACATCGGTGAGCTGCCTGCGTGCCTTGCGCAGGTTGGAGGAAGAGATGAGATACATGGCGTTGGTGATCTTCAGCGTCTGCTCCACGCTCTTGATGTGGGTACGGATCTCCTTTATGCTTGCCATGTGGCGCTCCCCCGCTTCTTGGCGTCGGCCAGCGCCGCCCGGATGCACTCCACTGCCGGGCCGCTCAGGGTGCCGGTAGACTCAATCTCCGCCACCACGTCGGGGTGCTCGGCCTCCATCTCGCCGGCAAAGCCCAGCGCGAAGGGGCGCACGTGCTCCAGAGGCACGTCGTCCACCAGGCCGCTGGTGGCCACATACAGGAGGATGGCCTGGCGGCTCACCGGCATGGGGTGGTAGAGGGGCTGCTTGAGCAGCTCCAGCAGCCGGCGGCCGTGGTCCAGAGCCTGCTGCGTGGCGGGATCCAGATCGGAGGCGAACTGGGTGAAGACCTCCAGCTCCCGGAACCGGGCCAGATCAATACGCAGGGTACCGGCGGTCTTCTTGATGGCCCGGGTCTGGGCTGCGCCGCCCACGCGGGACACGGACAGGCCCACGTTGACGGCGGGCCGCTGTCCTGCGAAGAACAGGTCGGTTTCCAAGTAGATCTGGCCGTCGGTGATGGAGATAACATTGGTGGGGATGTAGGCCGACACGTCGCCGGCCTGGGTCTCGATGATGGGCAGGGCGGTCATGGAACCACCGCCGTACTCCTTCGTCAGGCGGCAGGCCCGCTCCAGCAGGCGGGAGTGGAGGTAGAACACGTCGCCGGGGTAGGCCTCCCGTCCGGGAGAGCGCTTGAGCAGCAGGGACAGGGTACGGTAGGCCACCGCGTGCTTGCTCAGATCGTCATAGACGATGAGCACGTCCTTCCCCTTGCCCATGAAATACTCGCCCATGGCCGCGCCGGAGTAGGGGGCGATGTACTGGAGTGGGGCGGACTCGCTGGCGGTGGAGGACACGATGATGGAGTAGTCCATGGCCCCGTGCTTCTTCAGTGTGTCCTGAATGCGGGCCACGGTGGACGCCTTCTGGCCGATGGCCACGTAGATGCAGATGACGTCCTGCCCCTTCTGGTTCAGGATGGTGTCCACCGCGATGGCGGTCTTGCCGGTCTGGCGGTCCCCAATGATCAGCTCGCGCTGTCCCCGGCCGATGGGCACCATGGCGTCGATGGCCAGGATGCCGGTCTGGAGGGGTACGTTGACCGGCTCGCGGCTGACCACGCCGCTGGCCTCGTGCTCAATGGGGCGGGTCTCGTTGGTCTCGATGGGGCCGAGGCCGTCAATGGGCTGGCCCAGCACGTCCACCACTCGGCCGATCAGGCCGTCGCCCACGGGGACGTCGGCGGCCCGCCCGGTGCGGCGCACCACGGTGCCCTCCCGGACGCCGGCCTCGCTGCCCAGCAGCACCACGCCCACGCTGTCCCGGGCCAGGTTCATGACCATGCCCTTCACCCCGGTGTCCAGCTCCACCAGCTCGCCATACACCGCCTGATCCAGGCCGTAGACGGTGGCAATGCCGTCGCCCACCTCCAGGACGGTGCCGGTCTCATCCCGGCGAACCCGGGTGTCATAATTCTGAATCTCCTCCCGCAGGACGGAGACAATCTCTTCCGGTTTTGCTCTCATGCCATTCGCCTCTCTTCCAGTTGGCGGCCCATCCGGCCCAGCGCCCCGCGGACGCTCTTGTCATAGCGCACGCCCTCGATATCCAGGGTAAAGCCGCCCAGCAGGGCCGGGTCGGTGCGCACGTCAAAGACGATCTCCTTCTTGTGGTGGAGACGGCACAGGGCCGCCCGGAGCTTCTCCAGCTCCTCCGCCTCCAGCGGGTGCACACAGGTCAGCACGCACCGGGCGCCGCCCCGCCGGGCCAGCTCCAGCCCGTGAAACGCCTCCACAATCTCAGGCAGCAGGGCCATGCGGCCCTTCTCCGCCAGGAGGCGGTAAAAATGCGGCAGTGGGCCGCCCTCCTCCAGCCCGGGCAGCCGGGCCAGCACCCGCCCCTTCTCTCCGGCCTGGACGGCGGGGGAACAGAGCGCCTCCCAAAGGGCGGGCTCCTCCATCAGGGCCCGGGCCGTGCGCTCCAGGGCCTCCCCGTCGGGAGAGACCTGCCACAGGGCCTGGGCATAGCGGCGGGCGAGCTCGCTCATGCCTGCTCACCCACTTCCGCCAGGAAGGAGTCCACCAGCGCCCGGTCGCCGTCCTCCGTGGGCCGCTGGGCCACCTTGGCGGCGGCCAGCAGGGCCAGGGAGGCCACCTCGTTCCGCGCCCCGCGCAGCATGGCGTCCCGCTCGGAGGCGATCTGCGCCTCCGCCTCGCTCCGCAGCCGCTTGGCGTCGGTCTCGGCGTCCGCCATTTTGGCCTCATAGGCCCGCTGGGCGCGGTTCTGGGCGTCGGCCACCAGCTTGGCCGCCTCCTGCCGGGCGTCGGTGAGCTTGTCCTCATACTCCGCGCGCAGCTCCTCCGCCTGGCTCTTGCTGGCCTCGGCGGAGTCGATGGTCTCCTTCACCCGGGCCGCCCGCTGCTCCAGCACGGCGTTGACCCGGCCGAACAGGAGCTTGCGCAGGATAAAATAGAGCACCAGCAGATTGATGACGGTAAAGACGATGGTGGAAACTTGGAAGTCCAGCATTGGGGACGCCCCCTTAACCCATGAAGATCACGAGCAGCGCGGTGATGAAGCCGAAGATGGCGGTGCCTTCGGCCAGGGCGCAGCCCAGCAGCAGGGCGCTGTTGATCTTTCCGGCGGCCTCCGGCTGGCGGGCGATGGCCTCGCTGGCCTTACCGGTGGCAAAGCCAATGCCGATACCCGCGCCGATGCCGGTGAAAACCGCAATCCCCGCAGCAATAATTCCCAGTGTCATAATGATTTCCTCCTAAAAGCGATTGATTTAGTCTTCCTCCTTGATGCCCTCACCGGTAAACAGGGTGGTGAGGAACACAAAGACGACGGTCTGAATGAGCCCGTCAAACAGGTCGAAGTAGAGGCTGAACACCGCCGGCAGCACCACCGGCGCCAGCAGCTTGAGCATCTCCATGATGATGAAGGCGCCCAGAATGTTGCCGAACAGGCGCATACACAGCGCCAGAGGCCGGATGGCCACCTCCATCAGGTTGATGGGGATGAGCAGCGGCATGGGCTCGGCGAACTTCTTCAGGCCGCCTGCCAGGCCGTTGTAGCGGAACTGGGCGCCGTAGATGAGAAACATACTCATGAGGGCCAGGGCCGCCGTCACGCTGATGTCCTTTGTGGGCGGAACCAGCCCGAAGATGCCGATGAGGTTGCTCAGGCCGATGTAGAGGGCCACCGTCCCCAGCCAGGGGGCGAAGGGCCGCCAGTGGGCGCCTATGTTGGTCTTGACGAAGCCGTTGAGGAACTCCACCGTCCACTCCAGCGCGCACTGTACCTTGCCGGGGCGGTCCACGCTGAGCCGACGGGTCAGCGCCAGGGCCAGCGCGATCAGGGCCGCCATCACAATCCAGGTCACTACCACCGACTCCGCCACTGGGACGCCGCCCAGCACCGGGACGGTAAAGGCCACCTTGTTTCCCAGCTCCTCCACCAGGGATTCCTTGAATGCATCCAAACTCACAACTCGCATCACCTCGTTTTCGCGTGGGCTATCATACTACCAGACGGGCGGCTTTGGGAACCCTTTTGAAAGTAAAAAAACTTTCGAATATGTCCGTGCTGCGCTTTCGTTTGACAGCGTGGCTGAATTTATCTTATACTGATCCCAACCGGGAAAAAGGAGGCGCATTGTCCATGTCCAACCAGACCGGGCGTTCCATCCGCGCCCAGCTCATGTGGCTGAGCCTGATTATCGTCACCGTCTCGGTGGCCCTTTCCCTGGCCGGCACCCTCTACATCACCCTGCGGACCGAGCGGAAGACCCTGGACCAGAATTTGCTTAACTCCGCATCCATTCTCTCCCAGGTGCCCCTCGTGAGGGAGGCCCTGCTGGGGGAGGTGCCCGCAGACGAGCTGGCCGACTTTCTGGACGCGGCCACCGCCCGCACCTCGGATATCGATCTGATTCTGGTGGGAGACACGGAAAGCGTGCTCCGCTATGCGTCAGACCGCAGCTTTATTGGCAGCCGCTACACTGGCTCCGCCCAGACCCGCGCCCTGGCAGGGGCGGAGCCCTATACCTTTGACGACAGCGGTCCAATGGGCTCCGACCACTCGGCCTACGCCCCCATCCGGGACGAATCCGGGGCGGTAATCGGCTTTATGGCCGTGGGGCTCTACCTGCGCAGCCTGACCCATGTGGCGCTGACCACCGCCCTGCGCCTGGCGGCCATCGGCGCGCTGGCGGCGGCAGTGGGGGCCCTGCTGGCCCTGCGGCTGTCCCGGCGCATCAAGCGCTCCCTGATGGGCTACGAACCAGACGCCTTCGCCCGGCGCTTCCACCAGCGGGAGGACATTCTGGAGGCCCTGGAGGAGGGGATTCTGGCCATCGACCGGGAAGGGCGTATCATCTTTCTCAACGCCGCCGCAGCCCAGATGCTCTCCCTGGCGCCGGAGGCCGCCATGGGCCGCCCCCTCCACTCCGTCTACCCCTCTTCCACCCTGGACCGCATTCTGCGTACCGGGCGGCCGGAGTACAACGTGAGCATGAAGTCCCTCAAGGACGTGCGGGTGCTGGCTGACCGCCTGCCCCTGTATGAAAACGGCGCTCTGGCAGGGGCGGTGGGCATCTTCCGCAACCGGACTGAGGTGGCCCGGCTGGCCGACGACCTCACCGGCGTGCGGCACATGGTGGATGCCATGCGGGCCTATACCCACGAATTCATGAACAAGCTCCACGTTATCCTGGGCCTGCTGCAGATCGGCGAGCCGGAGCGGGCCCAGCAGTACATCATGGATACCACCCGTACCCAGCAGGAGGCGGTGAGCCGCATCATGAACCAGATTAAGGAGCCCTCGGTGGCCGCCCTGCTGGTGGGCAAGACCAGCAGGGCCAACGAGCTGGGTATCCGGCTCACGCTGGATCGGGAGAGCGTCCTGAGTGCCGGAACCTCTTGGCTCTCCCCCGACGCCTGGGTGACCGTACTGGGCAATCTGATTGAAAACGCCATTGAGGGCCTGAATCAGACCCGCCGTGGGACCAAGGAAGTCTCCGTCAGCATCCGCGAGGGGGCGGATAACCTGTTTCTCTGCGTGGAGGACACCGGCCCCGGCATCCCCTCCGCCCTGCGGCGCACCCTCTTCGAGCGCGGAGCCTCCTCCAAGGGCCGCAGCCGGGGGACTGGGCTGGCGCTGGTACGGGAGGTAGTGGAGGCTTACCACGGCGACATCCGGGTGGAGTCGGAAACCGGCGTAGGCACCTCATTTTTTCTCAGCTTCCGCCGGGAACCCCTCCCGGCCCCCAAGGAGGAACCCTGAATGTACCGTGTTGTCATTGTGGAGGACGACCCCATGGTCTCCCTCCTGAACCGCACCTTTGTGGAGCGGGACGCCCGCTTTGAGGTGGTGCAGTCCTTTCAGGACGGCCGGGCCGCCCTGGCCTGGCTGGAGCAGAACCCCGCCGATCTGGCGGTGCTGGATGTCTATATGCCCCTCTTCACCGGGCTGGAGCTGCTCCACGCCCTCCGGGGCCAGGGGGTTGGTATCGACGCCATCATGGTCACCGCCGCCAACGACGCCCCCACCGTGGACACCCTGCTCAAGCTGGGGGTGGTGGACTATCTGGTGAAGCCTTTCACCTATGAGCGGTTTCAGCAGGCGCTGGATACCTTCTGCCGCCACCGGGATGCGGTGGCCGGGGACGCGGTGGAGCAGAGCGCGCTGGACCGGCTCTTTTCCCCCGCCCTCCCGGCGGAGCACCAGCCGCCCAAGGGCCTCCAGGAGAGCACCCTGGAGCTTGTGCGCGCCTGCCTGCGGGCGGCTCCGCCCCAGGGCCTGCCCAGCGAAGCCCTCTCCCGCCAGACCGGCCTTTCAGTGGTGACGGTGCGGCGGTATGTCAATTACCTGGTAGAGCGGGGGGAGGCGGCCAGCGCCGTCAACTACGACACAGGCGGCCGTCCCTGCCGCCTGTACCGCTGCCCCGGCCCGCCTGCCTGAACCCCTTCCCCGCCAATGGCGCGCGCATCTGTAAGGAATGCGCGCGCCATTGGCCTTTTCCGGCTCCGCTCCTCCTCCCCGGAACAGAAGGGCAAAGTCCAAATACCAGAGCCGGGCAGCCGCTGAGCCCTAACTCTGCAAGGGCCCGCAATTCCAGCGGAATTGCGGGCCCTGTTTTGCCTCAGAAGGATGGATCGCGGAAGACGCACGCCCCGCCCACATAGGTGCGCAGCACCCGGGCGGAAAGCAGTTCCTCCGGCGGGCAGGTCAGCAGGTTGCGGTCCACCAGGAGGAAGTCGGCCAGCAGGCCGGAGCGTATGCGCCCCTTGATGCGCTCCTCACCGGAGGCGTAAGCGCCGCCTGCGGTATAAGCGTATAGCGCCTGGTAGGGCGTAAGGGCCTGCTCCGGCAGGAAGGGGCCGTTTCCGGTGAAGTCCCGCCGGGTGACGGCGCAGTAGACCCCCTCCAGGGGGTGAAAGCGCTCCACCGGGCAGTCGGTGCCGAAAGCCATATGGAGGCCCAGCCGCTCCATGTCGCCCCAGGCGTAGGAGTGGGCCAGGCGGTTTCCGCCCAGTCGTCCGGGGGCGATGTGCATGTCGCCGTTGATGAACACCGGCTGGACAAAGGCAGTGACATCCAGCTCCGCCATGCGGCGGAGCTGCCCCTCCGACAGGATCTGACAGTGCACCATGCCGTGACGGGGGTGCAGCCAGGGCAGCTCCGCGCGGGCCCGCTGGAAAGCGTTGAGCACCATCTCAGCCGCTCCGTCTCCGATGGCGTGGATGGCAACGGCCATATTGTGCCGGTGGGCGGTGACCACCAGCCGGTCCAACTGTGCCTGCTCCGGGTAGATGGGCAGGCCGCAGGTGTCCGGGGCGTCGGAATAGGGCTCCCGCAGGAAGGCCGTCCGCGCCCCCAGGGAGCCGTCGGCCAGGAGCTTCACCGTGGAGATGCGGAAGCGGTCGCCGCCGCCGAAGCAGGCCCCGCCCCGGGTGAAGAATTCCTCCAGGGTCTCCGGCTCGGTGAGCAGGGCCTGCTCGGCAAAGCGCAGCTTCAGCGCCCCCCGCTCGGCCAGCTCCCGCAGGCCGTCCATGAGGGCATAGGGCTCCTCGTCCGGCGCATACTTAAAATCGTCGCTCTGTATGCTGGTCAGGCCCTCCGCCAGCAGGTCGTGCTGGGACTGAACTACCTGCTCCAGCAGGGGCCTCAGGCCCACGGAGGGGATGGCGGCCTTGATGTCGTCCAATACGTTCTCCTTCACCACGCCGTTGGGCGCCCCGGTCTCGTCCACCTCGGCAAAGGCGCCGTAGTGCCCCACTGTGTCCCGGTTGATGTGCAGCAGCTCCAGAGCCCTGGAATTGAGCGCCCCCACGTGGAAGCAAGAGCGCAGGATCAGGATGGGGTACTCCGTACTCACCTGGTCCAGCTCCCGGCGGGTGGGAAAGCGCCGCTCGCCGGTGAACTGCTCCTGGTTCCACCCCTCGCCCAGAAGCCAGCGGCCGGAGCCGGTCTCCAGCCCGGCCAGCCCCCCGCGCAGGCGCTCCTGCACCTCCGCCAGAGAGGTACAGCCGAAGAGGTTGACGGACAGCTTTGTTTTGACATAGTGGATGAAGTGCAGGTGGGAGTCATTGAAGCCGGGCATTACAAAGCGGCCCTGGAGGTCCAGAGTCTCCCAGGCTCCCCTGGAAAAGCGGCGGGCGAAGTCCTCGGCGTCCGCCCGGCCGCCCACATAGGCGAAGTATGCGCCGTCCACTACGGCGGCCTCCGCCATTGGGCGGGCCGGGTCCATGGTGGCGATGGTTCCATTGGTCAGCAGCAGCATGGGTGTTTCTCCTCTCCGCATTTAGTCCCGGAACGGGTCGGGATCAAAGTGCTCATCCAGGGCTGCCAGAAACTCGGCCAGCACCTCCACCGTCTGCTCCACATCGGCCAGAGAGCCCACCTCACTGGGGGAGTGCATGTAGCGCAGGGGAATAAAAAGGGTGGTCACGGGCAGGCCCGCACCCGTCTGGTTGAGCTTATCCGCATCGGTGCCCATAACGCCTGGGGTGACGGCATACTGCAGGGGGATTCCCAACCGCCCGGCGGCCTCCTCCAGCGCCCGGTTGAGAGGCGCGCTGCACACCGAGCCCTTGGCCAGGGCGGGGCCGCCGCCCAGCTTGATACGGCCGAAGCGCTGGGGGGGCATACCGGAGAAATCAGAGGTGTGGATCACATCCACCGCGACAGCCAGAGTGGGCCGCACCCGGCCTGCTGCATGGAAGGCGCCCCGCATGGTGGTCTCCTCTCCGGTGGTGGTGGCCGCAAAGACGCCCACCTTCGCCCCCTTCTCCCGGGCCCGCAGCAGAGCGTGGAGCACGGTATAAGCGCCCAGGCGGTTGTCCAGCCCCCGGCCGGCGATGCAGTCGTTCTCCAGCTCGTCCACGGCATAGGAGTAGGTGACGAAATCCCCAGGGGCGACCAGCTCCAGGGCCTCCGCCCGGCTGGTGAAGCCACAGTCGATGTAGAGATCGGTCAGCTCGATGTCGGTGCGCACCTCGCCGTTGCGCAGCAGCAGGCCCATAACACCGGTGAGCCGCTTCCGCCCCAGCACCGTCACCCGCTTACCCTGAGCCAGTGCCAGACGGATGCCGCCGGCCTTGCCCACCTGGAGGTAGCCGTCGTCGGTGATGTGGGTCACCCGGAAGCCGATCTCGTCGATATGTCCGCACAGGAGCACCCGGAAGGGGGATGCGCTGTTGATGGAGGAAATCACATCCCCCGCCAGGTCGGTCTCCACCTCCGCTCCCTGCTCCCGCATGTAGGCGGCCACCTTTTTCTGAAGGGGGATCTCCCCGCCGCTCACCGACTCGGTGCGGAGCATCTCATATAAAAAAGCCTTGTTCATGACCCTATCGTTCCTTTCTAACACCGACCGGCCATGCGGTCTTCCCTGCGCAGCAGGAGCTGAAAGCGCACTCCGTCGGTCCAGTTGGAGGCCCAGATGTCCCCCTTGTGAAACTGCACAATCTTTTTTGCGATGTAGAGGCCCAGGCCGAAGTTGCCGTCCGCCCCCTTGTAGAACTTTTGAAACAGGACGTTCAGAGTCGGCTGCGGGATGGGCGCGCCGTCGTTCTCCACGGTCAGGAGGTAGCCGCCCTCCTCCTCACCGGTCAACTCCATGCGGATGTAGCTGGCCGCATAGCGCAGGCCGTTTTCCACCAGATTGTCAAAGACGGTCTGGAGCGCAGCCTCATTCCCCGACACCGTGAGGCCGGCCGGGACGTCCACCTCCAGCCGGATACCCCGCTCGTTGCCCCGAAACCGCCTGCGGCACTCCTCCATCAGTCCCCGGAGCTCCACCGGCCGGAAGTCGCTCTGTTTGCCCAGCATGTGATCGAAGGAGGAGACATAGAGCAGTTTCCTGATCCCTGCCTCCACCGCCAGGCTCTCCTTCATGATGATGTCGATGGCCTCGGAGCCGTAGATGCCGTCCTGATAGGCGGCGCAGCAGTTCTGGATGACCATAATGGGGGTCTTGAGCCCATGGGACACACTCTGGTAGAAAAACTCCTCGTCCTCGTTGAGCTCCACCACATTGCGCTGAATCTGTGACAGGGTGTTGACAATCGTCCCGATCTCGTCCCGGCGAGCCGTCTGCAAGACCGGCTCACTCCAGTTTTTGCCCTTGATGCGCTCCAGATTCCCTGCCAGCCGCTCCAGGGGCTCGGTAATGCGCCGGGCCGCCAGCTTGGCGGCGAACAGGTTTGCAATGAGCAGCAGGGGGAACAGGGCGGCCAGCCCATACCACTGTCCGGGCTCCTCCGGCCGAAGCAGGAGGAGGACGTACAGCAGGATGGCGGCCAAAGTGAGTCCCTCCGCCAGTGAGAGGCAGGCCCAGAGCTGGACGCTCAGGGGCCAGTCCTGTAGCCAGTATCTAGTCGCAAAGCGATTCATGTCTCTCCCCCGTCAGGCAGTAGCCCAGGCCATAAAGCGTACTGATTTCGATGCCGGGCAGCTTCTTGCGCAGGCGGCGGATCGTGTCGTCTACCACCCGGTCGGAGCCATAAAAGGTATAGCCCCACACGGCGTCCAGGATGTCGCCCCGCTTCAGGACGTGCCCCCGGTTAGCCGCCAGATAGAGCAGCAGGTCGTACTCCTTCACCGTGAGGCTGATACTCTCGCCGCCGCAGTAAACCAGGTGCTTTTCCAGATGGACCGTGTACGGCCCCACCTGGACCTCCGCTGTTTTAGGCCGTCCCCCCTTCAGCAACCGCTGAACCTTGATGACCAGCTCCCGTACCAGAAAGGGTTTGGAGATGTAATCGTCCCCGCCCAGCTCCAGCCCGGCCAGGCGGTCGATATCCTGGTTGCGGGCGGAAATGAAGATCACATAGCTGTTGGGATTCTTCCGCTGTACCTCCCGAAAGACGGTGAAGCCGTCGATGTCCGGGAGCATAATGTCGATCACCCACAGGTCAGTGGGCTTGTCCAGCCCCTGCACAGCATCCTCCCCCCGCAGGTAGCTGCGGACGGAGTAGCCCTCCTTCTGCAGATATTTGGTAATCAGATTGTTGAGAACGGCCTCGTCCTCCAAAACGCTGATCCACATGCCGCACACACCTCTCTCCCCAATTGCTCAGGAGCATAATACCAAGCCCGTAATACTTTGCTATTATACCATATTCCCGGGGCGGCTGGTAGAGGATGCCGGAAAGAAAGGGCGCCCCCCATGCGCGGCAGGTGGCATGAGGGGCGCCTCGGCTCAGCCGATCACCGTATAGTACTGGAAGTCCCACTGGCCGACCGGGGTGCGGCCGGGGCCGGAAACCTTGCCGTGGTCAATGACCTGGGTATAGGTGGTATAGTAGATCGGGCAGATGACCATATTCTCCATGAGGACATCCTCAGCCTCCTTCAGGTAGGCGTCGCGCTCCTCCCCGGAGGTCTTGGCCGCCATCTTCACGGCGTTGTCATAGGCCTCGTTTTCCGGGTTGAGAATGGTATCCCCGGGCACGCCGGAGTAGGGCTTGTAGCGCCAGCGGACATCGTTCATGCCCTCGGCGGTGAAGAGGGAGAGCATGGTCATGGGGTCGTTGTAGTCGGCGCTCCAGCCGGTGAAGGCAATGCTCCAGTCGCCGGAGTTGATGGTGTTGGTGAACACCGCGTACTCCTGCACCTGCAGGTTAACCTTGATGCCCAGGTTTTCCTGCCACATCTGCTGCACCGCCTCCACAATCAGGGAGTTGTTGCCGCTGTCGTAGTAAAGGACGTTCAGCTCGGGGAAGCCCGCCCCGCCTGGGTAGCCGGCCTCAGTCAGATAGGCCTGAGCCTCCTCCACCTTGGCGGAGTAGGGGTCGATTTCGTACTCCTCCACCACGTTTCCGTTCTCATCCAGCGCCCGCATACTCTCGCCGGTGGACAGCTTGAAGGGAGGCGCCACAAAGGCGGAGGCGGGTACAGAGCCGTCACGCAGGATCTGGTCGGTGATGGTGCTCCGGTCAATGGCCAGGGACAGGGCCTTGCGCACATTGAGGTCGTTCACCACGTCGGCGTCCATGTTGAACTGGAAGTAGCTGTTGCCCAGGGCGGGCTCGCTGGAGAAGTTGGGGTCCTCGGCCAGCAGGCGGGGAATCTTCGCGCCGGGCAGGATGGAGGTGACGTTGATTTCACCGGCCTCATAGCCCTGGAGAGAGGTGGTGGCATCGGAGATGAAGAGGATGCGCACGCCGGCCAGATTCACATTATCGGCGTTCCAGAAGTTGGGATTTTTCTTCAGCAGAATGTGGGAGCCCACCTTGTACTCCTCCAGCATGAACGCGCCGTTGGAGACGCATTTGGCGGGATCCTTTTCCCAGCCCTCGCCGGTAGAGGCCATATCCTCGCGGCAGGGCATGTAGGTAAACCAGGACACCAGGTTCAGGAAGTATGCGGTGGGCTGCTTCAGCTCCACCTGGAGGGTCTTGTCGTCCAGGGCCTTGACCGCCACTTCGTCCCGGCTGCCTTCGCCGCTGAAGTACTCATAAGCGCCCTTGATGTAGTCGGTCATCAGGAAGGCGTAGGGGGAGGCCATCTCCGGGGAGCAGGCCCGCTTCCAGGCGTACTCGTAGTCGTGGGCAGTGACCGGCTCGCCGTCGGACCAGGTCAGGTCGTCCCGCAGATAGAAGGTGTACACGGTGTCCTCAACGCCGTCGGCGTTGGCCGAGAGCTCGTAGCGCTCGGCGGATGCCATCTGGACGCCGTCCCGGGTGTCGCGCACCAGGCCGTCGTAGAGGTTCAGAATGACATGGCCGCCCATGCTGGAGGTGTTAAGCTGGGGGTCCCAGGTCTTGGGCTCCTCGCCCACGTTGTAAACCAGGTACTCCGAGGATGCACCGCCGGAGCCGGAGTCCGTTCCGGTGGGCTGCGGGCTGTCGTTCCCGCCGCCGGAGTTGGTGGTGGGCGCGCAGGCCGCCAGCCCCAGGATCATGGAACCGGCCAGCAGCATGGAAACGAGATGCTTCGCTTTCATAATATGCCTCCTTTTTCCTCATTCCCCCTTGCGGGGGTCACTCTATGGCAGGCAACCGCATGGTTGCTTCCCACCTCGGTCAGCGGCGGCTCCTGCTCGGCGCACAACTGCGTGGCGTAAGGGCAGCGGGTGCGGAACCGGCAGCCGGAAGGGGGATCGATGGGGCTGGGGATGTCCCCCTGCAGCATGATGGGCTCGCTCCTGTGCGCCAGCTCCGGGTCGGGGAGGGGCACGGAGGAGAGCAGGGCCTCGGTATAGGGGTGGAGATGGTTCTGGTAGATTTCCTCGCTGTCCCCCACCTCCACCAGCTTGCCCAGGTACATGACGCCGATGCGGTTGGAGATATGGCGCACCATGGACAGGTCGTGGGCGATAAACAGGTACGTCAGCCCGAACTCCCGCTGGAGATCCTCCAGCATATTGACCACCTGGGCCTGAATGGACACGTCCAGGGCGGAGATGGGCTCGTCGCAGACGATGAACTCGGGATTGACCGCCAGGGCGCGGGCGATGCCGATGCGCTGGCGCTGGCCGCCGGAGAACTCGTGGGGGTAGCGGTTGGCGTGCTCCCGCATCAGGCCCACGTGGTCCAGCAGTTCATAGACCCGCTGGCTCCTCTGCTCCTTGGTGGTGAGTTCGGAGTGAAGATCCAGCGCCTCCCGGATGATGTCCATGACCGTCATACGGGAGTCCAGGGAGGCATAGGGATCCTGAAAGATCATCTGGATACGCTTGCGGTAGGGGAGCAGTTGGGGGCCGGTCAGATGGCTGATATCCGTCCCGTCGTAGAGGATTTTTCCCTCGGTGGGCTCATAGAACCGGGTGATGGTGCGTCCCAGGGTGCTCTTGCCGCAGCCCGACTCGCCCACCAGTCCAAAGGTCTCGTGGCGCAGGATGTGGAGGCTGACATGATCCACGGACTGCACTACTTGTTTTCTGCGGCCCAGCAGGCCCATGGGCTTATAAAAGTATTTGGTCAGGCCCTCCAGCTCCAGGAGCTTATCCGTCGGCACGCCGCATCGCCTCCTTCCGCTGAACATACTCCGGATTGACGGGGGCCTCCTCGTGGAGGAGCCAGCACATCGTCCGGTGGCCATCCTCCTGGAAATAGGGGGGCATCTCCTCCATACACACATTCATGCAGTAGGGGCACCGGGTGCTGAAGGGACAGCCCTTCGGCGGGTGAATCAGGTTGGGCGGGGTACCGGGAATGGGCTTAAGCCGCTGCTTCTCCCCGCCCGTGACACGGGGGATGGAGTCAATCAGGCCCATGGTATATGGGTGCTTCGGGTGGTAGAAGATCTCCTCCACCGTGCCGTCCTCCATAATCAGCCCGCCGTACATCACCACCACCTTGTCGCACAGGGTGGCCACCACGCCCAGGTCGTGGGTAATCAGGATCGTGGTCATGTCCAGCTCCCGGTTCAGGCGCTTGATCAGGTTGAGGATCTGGGCCTGGATGGTCACATCCAGGGCAGTGGTGGGCTCGTCGGCGATGAGCAGCTTGGGGCTGCACGCCAGAGCAATGGCGATCATGGCCCGCTGGCGCATGCCGCCGGAGAACTCGTGGGGGTAGTTGTGAATTCGCTTCTCGGGGGATGGGATGCCCACCATACGCAGCATCTCAATGGCCCGCCGTTTGGCCTCACCCTTGCCGATGTCCTCATGCTCCTGGAGCATCTCCATGATCTGGTTGCCCACAGTATACACCGGATTGAGGGAGGTCATGGGATCCTGAAAGATCATGGCAATCTCCTTGCCGCGCACCCGGCGCATCCGGCGCTTTCCGTAGGAGAGGATGTCCTGATCCTGGAAGAAAATCTCTCCGTCCACCACCCGGCCGGGGTGCTGAAGCAGGCCCATGATGGACAGGCTGGTGACGCTCTTGCCGCTGCCGCTCTCTCCCACGATGCCCAGCACCTCGCCCTGGTTCACATCAAAGCTGATGCCGCGCACCGCCTTTACCTCGCCTACGTGGGTGAAAAAGGAGGTCTTTAGATTTCGAACCGAAAGTAAACGTCTTGACATATCGCAAACTCACTTTCTCAGCCGCGGGTCCAGAGAGTCCCGCAGTCCGTCGCTGAACAGGTTGAGCGCCAGGATGGTGATACTCATGATGAGGGCGGGGTAGAAGAGCTGATAAGGGCTGGTGTAAAGGCTGGGCAGCGCGGCGTTGGCCAGCGCGCCCCAAGATGCCTGGGGCTTGGAGACGCCCAGTCCGATGAAGCTCAGAAACGCCTCGGTGAACATGGCACTGGGGATCTGCATGGTCAGGGCCACCATGATGGGGCCCATGGCGTTGGGAATGAGGTGGCGCACCAGGATCTTCCGGGTGGGCACACCCAGCAGGACGGCGGCGGAGACAAACTCCTGCTCCCGCATGGTGAGCACCTGGGAGCGGACGATGCGCACCATGCCCACCCAGTAGGTCAGGCCCATGGCCAGGATGATTGAGTGCAGGCCGGAGCCCAGCACCACCATGATGAGAATGACATAGAGCATCATGGGGATGGAGCTGATGGTGTCCACAATCCGCATCATGATGTTGTCCACAGCGCCGCCGAAGTAGCCGGCAATGCCGCCGTAGAGTACGCCCACGATCAGGTTGACCAGGGCGGCCACCACGCCCACCAGCAGGGAGACCCGGGCGCCGTACACCACGCGGATGAACAGGTCGCGGCCCAGGGAGTCGGTGCCCCAGATATAGGTCTTGTTCAGGACGGTTTTGGCGGGGGTGATCTGCGCCCCGTCGTAGAACACACGGAAGCGGTCGATCTTGTCCTCCAGGATGTGCTCGGCCTCCCGCAGACTCACCGTCTCGGGGGCGTCCTCCCCGTAGTACTCCCTCAGGTACTCCACCTCCGCCACGGTGACGGGACTGCCGTCGCCGTGGGCAGCCTCCTGGGTGATAAACTCCGATTTGGCCCGGAAGTACACGCCGTAATCCACCAGCAAATCCTTTCCGTTGATCTCATATAGGTAGGTCCGCCCGGCTTTGTCATCCTTGACCAGGGTGGAGGCCCCAAGCAGGTGGCCGGAGCCGTCGGTGTCAATACACTTGTAGTCGCTGGTGACATAGACGAAGCTGTTACCGCCCAGATCGTAGATTTCCAGCTCCGGCGGGATGTTGGCGTACCGCAGGTCCTGTTCCTCGTAGGAATAGGGCCAGAACATGGGCACAAAAATGGCGGAGAGCACCACAATCACCACCACCACCATGGACAGGAGCGCGGTCTTGTTCCGGCACAGCCGGTGCCAGCAGTCCTGCCAGTAGGTCAGGCTGGGGCCCCCGATGGCCTCGGAGGCCAGGGCGTCCCGCTCCGCCGGCAGCCAGCGGCGGTCCGTTTCCTTCATACTCATGCGCGCCTCCTCAATCCAGCTTGATTCTGGGGTCGATTAGGACGTAAACGAGATCCACGATCAGCACGGCCAGGACCAGCAGTACGGCAAAGAACACCGTAATGCCCATGATCAGCGGATAGTCGCGATTTACAATGCTGTCGGTGAACAACTGGCCCACGCCGGGGATGCCGAATACGGTCTCAATGACAAAGGAGCCGGTGACAATGGAGGCCACCATGGGCCCGATGTAAGTCACCACCGGCAGCAGGGCATTGCGCAGGGCGTGCTTGTAGATTACCTTGAATTCGGAGATGCCCTTGCTCCGGGCAGTGCGGATGTAGTCCTGCTGCTGCACCTCCACCAGGCTGGTGCGGGTCAGGCGGGTGATGAAGGACAGTGGGAATGCCCCAATGACCAGCACCGGGCCGATATAGCCCGCCACCTCGTCCACACCGAAGGCGGGCACAAGACCCATGGTTTTGCTGAAAAGAAACAGGAAACCCGTGGCCAGCACAAAGCTGGGTATGGTGGAGCCCAGGGTGGACAGCACCATGAAAAACCGGTCAATCAGCTTGTTCTGGCGCAGCGCGCACACCGAGCCGAACAGGATTCCGGCAAACACCACCACCAGGGAGGCGTAGATGCCGATGGTCAGCGAAAAGGGGAAGCCGTCGGCTATGACCTTATTGACAGTCAGGCCGGCCTTGGTGTAGGAGACGCCGAAATCCCCCCGGAGGAAGTTGCCCAGATAGATGATGTACTGCTTCCACAGCGGCTGGTCCAGGCCGTACTTGGCCATCATGGCCGCCTCAATTTCGGGATTGGGCATCTTCTCCGCGGCAAAGGGGTTGCCGGGGATCGCTTTCATCAGAAAGAATGTGATCGTGATGATAAAAAAGATGGTGACCAATGCGGATAAAATTCGTTTCAGCACATACTTGAGCATACAAACTCCTTTCTGAACAGACAATGCCTCCCCGGTCTGTCCCGGCCTGATAGGGAATACAGTGCTTTAATGTGTTACAGAATATTATAAATCAAAATTGTCTTGAGAATATCGACGGTTTATGTGAAAAATCACATATTTTTGCGTTCCATTTCGGTCTGCATCAGGTCGGGATGGGGCGTAACATGCCAGATATGGACATCCCGGTAGTGCTCCAGCAGCAGGAAGTACCAGTTGCTGTCGAACAGCAGCAGCCCCGCGAGGGCGAGTGAGGCCAGCCCGGCGGCCCCACCGGACAGGCCGGGAAGCAGCGCCGTCCCCTTCCAGATGTCCCACACCGCCGCCGCCCCCACCAGGCCGAGGCAGAGCAGGCCACACCGCCGTCCCTCCGGCCGGGCCAAGGCGCGCACTACACGGCCCAGCCAGAGCAGGCCAAACAGGCACAGGAAAGCCCACAGGCAGGTCTGTGGCCAGCGGTTGTCCTCGGGGACCAGCCGGGCGCACAGAAACAGGAGCCCCAGCGCCAACTGCACCGTAAGCTGCAGCAGCCCGCGCAGCTCCTCGTAGAAGGCGGCCTGGGCCGGATGGGCAAAGGATGGCCCCTCCTCCCGGGCAGACAGGGTGCGGAGCAGCGCCCCGCCGCAGCCTGCCGCTCCCCCGGCCTGGAGGGCGGCCGCCAGCCCCGCCCCGGACAGGGAGAACAGGAAGCGGCTCCGGTCAAAGGCATCCAGCAGCACCAGCTTGACGGCGGGGATCAGGTTGGGCAGATTGCCGAGCAGGGCCGCCGCCAGCAGGAGCAGAAAGAGCAGGGAGAGCACCGTCTCGCCTCGCTCCCCCACAAGCCGGCAGAGCAGCCACAGGGCCAGCAGAACCACCAGCCAGGGCAGGAGCTCCGCGCCTCTCGCCGGGACGGAAGGATTGGCCAATATCCGGAACAGCAGAGGCAGCATGCCGCACAGCGCCAGTGTCTGAAGCCAGCGGAGCAGACGGCCCAGTCCCGGCCTTGCGCGGGCCCTTTTGCGGCACAGTATTCCCTCCAGCAGGGCGGACAGCTCGACCCGCCCGCCGCAGCCAGGCTGGTAGTAGCGCCACAGCCCGGCCAGCGCCCCCAGCGGGTGCAGCCAGAGCAGGGAGAACACCAGATACCAGAACAGGGCTCCCGCCCCTCCCAGGGAGAGCGCCGCCATTGTCAGTATCCAGGCCATGGCGCCGCTGTCGCCGGGGAGCCCCGCCAGAAGGGCGCGCACGATGGCGCGGCGCTGCCCCGGGGCACACTCCTCCCCGAGAAAGCTCCACAGGGAATGCCGGTACGGTACCTCAGCAAAGATCCGCCGGTATCCGGCCCAGAAAAAAAGCCCCAGGCAGGCGGTAAAAAAGAGATAAAATGGGTTTTGCAGCATCTGCGTCCCTCCCAGTGGCGGCTGCGGCCGGTAAAAATCTGTTTTCTGAATCATAACACACTTCCCCCTGCTTCTTCAATCTGGATCGCGCTTCCCTTGCCCCGGCTGTGGGCGGCCACAAGGGCCGCCCTACCTTTCCGGGGTTCCGTCTCCGGCGGGCTATCTTGCGGCACTTGAAGCCTGTAGGGGCGGGTGCCCACACCCGCCCGGAGCTGACCGGTGGCCCGGAGGGGCGGGCCGACGTGGGCGTCGGCCCCTACAGAGGTCTGCTGCGGCAGGCACCGCCCGGCCAAAATGCTCCGTAGGGGCGGGGCTTGTCCCCGCCCGCGGGCGGCCACAAGGGCCGCCCCTACTTCCGGGGTTCTGTCTCCGGCGGGCTATCTTGCGGCACTTGAAGCCTGTAGGGGCGGGTGCCCACACCCGCCCGGAGCTGGCCGGTGGCCCGGAGGTGCGGGCCGACGTGGGCGTCGGCCCCTACAAAGGTCTGCTGCGGCAGGCACCGCCCGGCCAAAATGCTC
>CDYJ01051381.1_pt1 | contig 131444 bp, 120 predicted proteins | sample 557501 | NCBI WGS metagenome assembly CDYJ01 (sample SAMEA3182079, study PRJEB8094) | gut metagenome | biome: human; feature: gut; material: Stool; isolation source: human stools | place: Canada | collected 2012-11-20
CCCCCCCCCCCCCCCCCCCCCCCCCCCCGCCACAGACTGTCGATAAACCCTCTATCTGAAGGATTCGGAGGGAAAGATAGTGTGAAAGAAAACCGTCAGGGTTGTCTTTCACGTCCAATCAAACGACTTTTGAGCACTTTTTTGAAGTGTTCAAAAGTCCAGCAGCTTGTCGAAAGGACTTTTTCGACAAGCTGGGGCGGCGGGACGCTTAATGCGTCCCGCCGCCATAGCGTTTCAGCAGGGCCTGAAATTCCGGCTCGTCCTGGAGGAAAGCCAGTTCGGGCTCCCGCTGGAGCTCCAGCAGCAGGCCGGGCAACAGAACGGACCCGACGGCCACCTGCGTACCGGGTAGAAGGTGGGGATATAGCCCCCCGCCGTCCCAGGAGCGGTTGAGCGCCTCCAGCATATCACGCAGGGCAGACAGGGCGGCCGTCTTGTCCCCCTCTGCCGCGGCCTGTAGGAGCCGTCCGGAGGAGGCGACGCCGGGAATGAGGGCGTAACGCTCCACCGTCTCCTCAATGAGGGCGGCCAGCCGGGCCCCGTCCTCCAGCCGCTCCGCCTGGAGGGCCAGCTCCTGAAGGCTGACCAGTGACTCGTAGACCTCCGTCGCGGCATTGAGCAGCCGCCGCTCCCACAGCTCCGCGGCCTCCTCCCCACGGCCTGTCCGGCGGAGCAGCCCCGCCTGCAAAGCGTCCCGGTGGGGCCAGCGGTCGGACAGGGCGGAGAGCAGCTCCTCCGCCGCGGCGTACTCCTCCCGCCTCATGTGTCTGCCGATGAGCAGGTGGAGGGCCTGGTCCCGGATATCCGGCTCCTCGCTGTCGGCCAGAGCGCGGTACAGAGGCTCCAGACGGCGCTCGTAGGGCTCCGGCTCGGCCACGCCCAGGGTGAAGAACAGGCCGTTCAGCGTCATGGCCAGAGAGATGGTCAGGCGGTCGCACCCGGGCCACCGGTGGAGCAGCTCCTCCGCCCGCAGAAAGGCCGCATCGATGTCCCCGCTCTGGGCCAGGGTGTAAAGCTCCTCTGTAAACGCGGCGATCTCTACACCGGTCAGCTCCTCCCGGAAGGAGAGCAGAGTGTTCAGATCGGTGTCCAGCAGGCGGGCCAGCGGGGCCAGCAGGGCGAGATCAGGGCAGCATGCGCCCCGCTCCCACTTGTTTACCGCCGGGCCGCTTACCCCTAGGGCCTGGGCCACCTGCTCCTGGGTCAGCCCCTTTGCCCGCCGCAGGCGGCGGATCGTTTCGTTCAATTTCATACAGACGCCTCCTTGCTGCGCGAGAGCGGGCGGGCCGCCCCTGCGGTTTTATCCTAGCAGACGGCGGAGCGGAGGGCAAGGGCGTGGTGCTCAGGTTTTGGCCGGGAAAAGAAAACCGGAGGTTAAACCGTGCGGGGCCGCCTCATGAGAGGCGGCCCCGCACGGCGTTTCAGAATGGAAATTATATGGAAAGGGAAAAAACGTAAAATCAGAGCTTGACCACCCAGCCAAAGGGGTCGGGCCGGGTACCCCACTGGATGCCGGTGAGGGTGTCATACAGGCGCTGGGCCAGGGGGCCGATCTTGCCGCCGTTGACCACCACGTGCCGGTCCTCCCAGCCCATCTCGCCGATGGGGGAGATGACGGCGGCGGTGCCGGTGCCCCAGGCCTCTTTCAACGTGCCGTCGGCCCCGGCGTCAAAGAGCTCCTGGGCGGTGATCAGCCGCTCCTCCACCTTCAGCCCCCAGGACTTCAGCAGCTCCAGGCAGGACTTGCGGGTGATGCCGGGCAGAACCGAGCCGGTGAGCTCCGGGGTGAGCACGGTATCGCCTACCTGGAACATGACGTTCATGGAGCCCACTTCCTCAATATACTTCCGGTGAACGCCGTCCAGCCAGAGCACCTGGGCGTAGCCGTTCTGCTCCGCCCGCTCCCCGGCGCGGATGGAGGCGGCGTAGTTGCCGCCGCACTTGGTGTAGCCGGTGCCGCCCTTGACGGCGCGGACGTCCTCGTTCTCCACATAGATCTTCACCGGGTTGATTCCCTCGGCGTAGTATGCGCCCACCGGGCAGGTGATGATGCAGAACAGGTAGTCGTGGGCGGCGTGCACGCCCAGGGAGGGAGTGGTGGCGATGATGAAGGGACGGATATACAGGGAGGTGCCCGGCTTGGAGGGCACCCAGCCGGCCTCCAGGCGCACGAGCTGCTCAATGGCGGCCAAGGCGTCCTCCTCCGGCAGGGGGGGGATGCACATGCGCTCACAGGAGGAGTTGATGCGCCGGACGTTCTCCATGGGGCGGAAGAGCTGCACCCCGCCGTCGGGGCCGCGGTAGGCCTTCAGGCCCTCAAAGACCTCCTGGGCATAGTGGAGCACCATGGCGGAGGGCTCCAGGGCGAGGGGGCCGTAGGGCACGATGCGCCCGTCGTGCCAGCCCTGGCCGGCGGTGTAGTCCATGATAAACATATGGTCGGTAAAGGTCTTGCCGAAGACCAGCGTGTCGGGATCGGGCTTCGGCTTGAGCACCGCGGCGCGCTGCACGGGATATTCCTTCATGGGAATGCCTCCTCGATCGTTCATTTGTTTTCCAAAAGTATGGCAGTACAGGGGAAAAAAGAATGTAAAGCATGATACAATACCCGGAATATTCTATCACAAGGCAAGAACCAGGGCAAGCGGGCTTGTTTTTGGGGCGGCCCTTTGATATAATAATATCTCTTATTATGTGTGTTCTGCACCGTACGACCTGCTTGGGAGGTGTCTCAATGCGGAAAAATAAGCTGACCCATCTGCTGGAGCCCAGCCTGCGGCTCTACTTTGTGTTCCTGCTCCTCTTCGCCGCGGTGTCGGCCCTGTTCAGCGTGGCGGTGGCGGTGATCGAGGCGGCGGTGGTGGCGGTGCTCTACCTCTACTTCCGGCGCAGCAACGCCCAGAGGCAGAAGGAGATCATCAAATACATCGAGAGCGTCACCTGCAACATGGATACGGCTACCAAGGATACCATGGTCAACGCCCCGCTGCCCATGGTGATCTTCCGGCCGGAGAACGACGAGGTCATCTGGTCCAACGACCGCTTTCTCCAGCTCACCGGCGAGCGGGAGCACCTGTTCGACACCAAAATCACCGCGGCGGTGCCTGACTTCTCCTCCCGCTGGCTCATGGAGGGGAAAACCGAGTGCCCCACTGAGGTGCGCATCGGGGAGCGGCGCTTCCTGGTCTTCGGCCACCTGGTCCGCACCGAGGATCAGGGCGGGCGGGGCTACCTGGCCACCACCTACTGGGTGGACGTCACCGACTTCGCCCAGGTGCGGGACATCTACTATTCCACCCGGCCGGTGGTGGGGATTCTCACCGTGGACAACTATGAGGAGCTGATGAAGGGGGCCACCGATTCCGCCCGCTCCGCCATGCGCAGCGGCATCGACGAGCGGCTGGCCCAGTGGGTGGCCCCGGCCCAGGGGCTGTTCTGCCGGTACGAGCGGGACCGCTACCTCTTTGTCTTTGAGGAGCGGTTTCTGGCCCAGTTTCAGGAGGGCAAGTTTTCCATCCTGGAGACGGTGCGGGAGGTGGTCAGTCCCTCGGGCATCCAGGCCACCCTGTCCATCGGCGTCGGCAAGGACGCCGACACCCTGGCCGAGCTGTTCCAGTACGCGGCCCTGTCGGTGGAGATGGCCCTGAGCCGGGGCGGCGACCAGGTGGTGGTCAAGAACAAGTTCAACTTCGAGTTTTACGGCGGCCGCACCAAGGAGCTGGAGAAGCGCACCAAGGTTAAGAGCCGGGTCATGGCCAATGCCCTGGGCGAGCTGATGGCCGACGCCTCCCGGGTGTTTGTCATGGGCCACAAGTACCCCGACATGGACTGCATCGGCGCCGCCGCCGGCGTGTGCGCCATGGCCCGGAAGAAGGGCGCGCCGGTGCACATCATCAAGGAGGCCGGGCAGAACCCGGCCAGCGAGATGTCCGAGCGGCTGGGGGGGCTGGGCGAGTACAAGGACGTGTTCCTCTCCCAGCAGGATGCCATCCTGCTGGCCGACGCCAACTGCCTGCTGGTGGTGGTGGACACCAACCGGCCCGAGCAGGTGGTGAGCCAGGATCTGCTGGAGGCGGTACACAAGGTGGCGGTGATCGACCACCACCGCCGGGCCTCCTCCTATATCGCTGACGCGGCCCTCAATTTCCACGAGCCCTACGCCTCCTCCGCCAGCGAGCTGGTCACCGAGCTGCTCCAGTACCTGCTGGAGCCCGCCGACCTGCTCAAGACCGAGGCGGAGGCCCTGCTGGCCGGGATGGTACTGGACACCAAGCAGTTTACCATGCGTACCGGCAGCCGCACCTTTGAGGCCGCCGCCTTTCTCCGCCGCTCGGGTGCGGACACCGGCGACGTCAAGAAGCTGTTCCAGAACGACCTGGAGGGCACCATCGCCAAGTACGACATTATTCAGAACGCCAAAATGTACCATGAGGGCATTGCCGTAGCCAAGGTGGACCACACCGTGGGCCGCATTACCGCCGCCCAGGCCGCCGACGAGCTGCTCAACATCTCGGGCATCGACACCTCCTTCGTCCTCTTCCCCGACCAGGAGGGGCGGGTGATCCTCTCCGCCCGCAGCATGGGGGACGTGAACGTACAGGTGGTGCTGGAGAAGCTGGGGGGCGGCGGCAACGCCGCCACCGCCGGCGCCCAGGTGCCGGGCAAAGGCGTGGACGAGGTCAACGATATGCTCCTCCAGGCCATTGACGCATATCTGGAGGAGGAGTGAGAACTGTGAAACGACCGCTGGTGCTGTTGGCGGCCGGCCTGGCGCTGGTTCTGGGTGCCTGCACCGCCCCGGCGGCAGAGGCCCCCACGCCCCCGGCGGAGGTCACTCCGGCCTCGACGGAGGCCCCAGCTCCGGCGGAGCCCCCCATCCCGGACTGGATGGCGGACCAGCCGGTGCCCGCTTTCCTGGACGCGGAGCAGCAGGCGCTCTTCCTGCGGGCGTACAGCGCCGCCAGCTTCCTCATGGGCTGCTCCACCAGCGGCGTGGACAGCTATCCCCTGGACGGCGGTGATCCGCCGGAGCTGGGGGACTATGAGACGGTCACCCTGGACAGCGGCTGGACCTATCTGGTGGCCCAGGGGCGGTACGCCCGGTGGGAGGACTTCCAGGCCATGCTGGACGGCATCTTCACCCCGGCGTACCAGGAGGAGCTGCTGTGGGCGGAGAATATGGACGGGGAGCGATTCCCCATCTTCGCCGCCGATGGGGAGGGCCGGACATGCTTCCTGGAGCTGGAGCGGGGCAGCAGCCTGGAGTATGGCTGGGCCGATGTGCCGGACACCTATGAGCTGGTGAGCCAGAGCGAGGACGCTGTGGAGTTTTACTTGGTGGGGCATTACGCCGATCTGACCGTGCAGCCGGATGAGACGGGCGCCCGCCCGCTCAGCACAGAGCGCTGGCCCATTCGCATGGAGCGCACCGCTGGCGGCTGGCGGGTGTCGGAATTTCACGTGCCCTATTGAATAAGTTTTGAGATTTGGAAAGGAAGTTATCCCAATGAAAGTGATTTTGCAGCAGGACGTGAAGGGTCAGGGCAAGAAGGGCCAGATGATCGAGGCCAGCGACGGCTACGCCCGCAATTTTCTCCTGCCCCGGAAGCTGGCGGTGCCCGCCACGGCGGAGAACGTCAATACCATGAAGATGCAGGAGAAGGCGAAGAAGGCCCAGGAGGCCGCCGAGAAGGCGGAGGCAGAGGCTACCGCCGCCAAGCTCAAAGAGCTGACCGTGAAGGTAGTGGCCAAGGGCGGCAACGGCGGGCGGCTGTTCGGCGCAGTGACCAGCAAGGAGATCGCCGACGCCCTCCAGGCCCAGCACGGCATCGCCATCCCCAAGACCAAGATCGTCCAGGACGAGCCCATCAAGGCCTTCGGCGGCTATGAGCTGAAGGTCAAGCTGGGGTACGAGGTCACCGGCACCCTCAAGGTGGTCGTGGCCGAGGCCTGAACCGGGAACGGGAGGGCAAAGAGGCCGTCCCTGTATACGCTCAGCCGGTCTGCCCTGGGTAGGGGCGGCCTTTATGGCCGCCCGCGGGCGCTCACAGGGGTCGCCCCTGCGGCGTTTGTGTTTTATCCCGCCCGCATTTTACGCTCCCGGAGGTGAGGAACATGCCAAGTGAAGAGGAGCTTTTGACCCGGCAGATGCCCCACAGCACCGAGGCCGAACAGTCCGTGCTCGGCTCCATGCTCATTGACGCCCGCTGCGTGCCCGAGGTGATCGAGGCCCTCCGGCCGGAGGACTTCTATCTGCGCACCAACCGGGAGATCTATGAGATCATCTACTCCATGTTCAACTTCTCCCTCACCATCGACCCGGTGACGGTGCTGGAGCACATGAAGCAGAACGGGGTGTACGACGAGAACACCTCCCGCAATTACGTCCTCCAGCTCATGGAGATCACCCCCACGGCGGCCAACGTGAAGGAGTACGTGGCCATCGTCAAGGACAAGGCCCTGCTGCGGCGCATCGCCGAGACGGCGGGAGAGCTGACCGCCATGGTGCAGGAGGGCACCGGCACCGCCCAGGAGGTGCTGGAGGCGGCGGAGCAGCGCATCTACGCCATCCGCCAGGGCCGGTCCGCCCAGGGCCTGACCCACATCTCCAGCGTCATCCTCAATGTGTACGAGCGGCTCAACGAGCTGGCCGCCAGCGACTCCGCCGTGCCCGGCCTGTCCACCGGCCTGCCCGACGTGGATATGGCCATCTCGGGCCTGAACAAGTCCGATCTGATCCTCCTGGCCGCCCGCCCCGGCATGGGCAAGACCTCCTTCGCCCTGAACATGCTCCTCCACGCGGGCAAGTTCTCCGGCAAAACGGTGGTCTTCTTCTCCCTGGAGATGAGCCGGGAGCAGCTGGCCATGCGCCTCATCTCCGGCGAGAGCTTTGTGGACAACAAAAAGCTGGTCACCGGCAAGCTGGGGGAGGAGGACTGGACCAAGATCGCCGCCGCCTCGGCGGCCCTCAACCAGACGCAGATTTTAATCGACGACAACCCCTCCCTCTCCGTGGCCGATATGAACGCCAAGTGCCGCCGGGTGGATAATCTGGGGCTGGTGGTCATAGACTACCTCCAGCTTATGACCTCCGCCGGCGGGCCCACCCGAAGCGGCGACAACCGCCAGCAGATCGTCTCCGACATCTCCCGCGCCCTGAAGATCATGGCCAAGGAGCTGAACGTGCCGGTGGTGTGCCTGTCCCAGCTCTCCCGCGGCCCGGAGAGCCGCTCCGACAAGCGGCCCATGCTCTCCGACCTGCGTGAGTCGGGCGCCATCGAGCAGGACGCCGACATCGTCATGTTCCTCTACCGGGACGACTACTACAACGACAGCGACGAGAACCACAACCTGGCCGAGTGCATCATCGCCAAGAACCGCCACGGCGAGACCCGCACCGTGGAGCTCCAGTGGCTGCCCGAGTACACCACCTTCTCGTCCATCGACCGGAGGCACAGCGAATATTGACGCGGAATGGGGCGATGCAGGCATCGCCCCCTACGTAGGGGCGGATGCCCACATCCGCCCGCCGCAAAGGAGACTTTATGCTGGAAACCATCAAAGCCCTGACAACCGAATACGACATGCTCCCCCGGGGGGGCACGGTGCTGTGCGCCGTGTCCGGCGGTGCGGATTCCATGTGCCTGCTTCACCTGCTCCACACCTGGGCCGGAGAGGGGGGCTTCCGGGTGGCGGCCGCCCACTACAACCACAACCTGCGCGGGGCCGAATCCGACCGGGACGCCGCCTTTGTGGCGGAGTGGTGCGCCGGGCAGGACATCCCCTGCGTCATTGGCGCGGGCGACGTGGCCCATGAGGCCAGGGCCCGGGGCCTGGGGGTGGAGGAGACCGCCCGCCAGATGCGCTATGAATTCCTGCGGGGGGCGGCGGACGCCATGGGCTGTGGACGCATCGCCACCGCCCACAGCGCCGACGACAATCTGGAGACCCTGCTGCTCCACCTGGTGCGGGGGGCGGGGCTCCACGGACTGGCGGGTATCCCGCCCCGGCGGGGAGTGGTGGTGCGCCCCCTGCTCACCACCTCCCGGGCGGAGATTGTGGCCTACCTGGAGGCCAACGGCGTGGCCCACGTGGAGGACAGCAGCAACACCGACGAGGGCTACGCCCGCAACCGCATCCGCCGCCAGGTGGTGCCGGTGCTGCGTCAGCTCAATCCCCGCCTCACTGAGAGCGCCGCGGAGACCATGGGCTACCTGCGCACCGACAACGACTATCTGAACGCCCAGGCCGCTGCGGCCTGTCAGAACGCCCGGTGGGCGGAGGACGACCTGGTGATCGAGGCCAGGTACATCGCCCAGCTCCCGGCGGCTATCGCCCCCCGTGCGGTGCGCCGCCTGCTGGAGATGATGGGGGACGGCAGCACCAACTGCTCCGCCGCCCACCTCAAGGCGGTGGTGGAGCTGGCCCGGGGAGACGACCCCTCCGCCGTGGTGTTCCTGCCCGGCGGACGGCTGGCTCAGCGGGTATACAGGGAGTTGCTGCTCACCACCCAGTCCGACCCCCTGCCCCCCTTTCTGCCCACGCCTCTGGCCCTGGACGGTGAGACCGAGGTGGAGGGCACGCCCTGGCGGGTGCGCTGCCGCCCGGTACGCTGCCCGGACGAGAGCGAGCGGAAGCCCGGGGCCCTGTATCTGGCCCAGGGGGCGCTGGAGGGTCCCCTGGTGCTCCGCCCCCGGCAGACGGGAGACGCGGTTACACTGCCCGGGCGGGGTGGAACCAAGACGCTGAAAAAGCTGTTTATTGACGAAAAGGTGCCCCGCCGGGAGCGGGAGCGGATTCCGGTTCTGGCCGACGGTCGGGGCGTGGCCGCGGTGGCGGGCTTCGGGCCTGAGCAGAGCCGGACGGCCGTCCCTGGACAGGCGGCCTATGAGCTGTTATTCTGGAAGAAAGAGTGAGGGAGAGGTATGGAACACATGCTGGACAAGGACGTGGAGCGGGTGCTCTTTTCCGAGGAGGAGCTGCACCGGCGGGTGGCGGAGATCGCCGCCGAGATCGACCGGGACTACGCAGGGAGGGAGCCCCTGCTGGTCAGCGTATTGCGGGGCTCCTTCGTGTTTATGGCGGATCTGGTGCGCCAGATCCACCTGCCCTGCACCGTGGACTTCATGGCGGTGTCCTCCTATGGGGCGGGCACGGCCAGCTCCGGGCAGGTCAGGATCATCAAGGATCTCAGCGAGCACATCGAGGGCCGCGACGTGATCGTGGTGGAGGACATTCTGGACAGCGGCAACACCCTGAGCTATCTGCTCCAGCTCCTCCAGGCCCGCAGCCCCGCCTCCGTGCGGCTGTGCACCCTGCTGGATAAGCCCTCCCGCCGCACCAAGGAGGTGGAGCTGCACTACTCCGGCTTTACCATCCCCGACTACTTTGTGGTGGGCTACGGGCTGGACTATGCGGAAAAATACCGCAACCTGCCCTACATAGGCATTCTTAAGCCCTGTGTGTACGGAGGAGAGGAATAACGGGCGCCTGAGGTGCCCAATCTGCCCGGAAAGGACGTGTCCGCAGTTTGAAACGAAACGGAAGCCTGCGCGATGTGGGCTTTTACCTGCTCATCGCCGTGGTTCTGCTGATGACCATCTTCGCCCTCCGGGGCGGGATGGGGAATCAGGAGAAGGTCACCTATGCCCAGGTGCGCCAGCTGCTGGAGCAGCAGATGGTGAGCCGGGTCTCCCTGGAGGACAATACCGTGACCCTGTACCTGAAGGAGCCCCAGGGCGGCCAGAGTGTGCTCACTTATCAGATCGGCAACCCGGACTGGTTCTACCAGGACTTTAACGACCTCATTGTGGAACAGAAGCGGCAGGGGATCATCACCGACTACGACTATCCCCAGGGCTGGGTGCCTCCCTACTGGATGAGCTTTATCCCGTGGATCGTCATCCTGGTGGTGTTCGGCCTGCTGTGGTACTTCATGTTCCTGCGCCAGGCCGGGGCCGGCGGGGGCGGAGGCGGCGGCGGCGGTGTGGACCGCACCGCCCGCTTCGGCCGCGCCCGCACCCGCACCGGCGCCGACGAGCAGAAGAAGGTCACCTTTGAGGACGTGGCCGGCGCAGAGGAGGAGAAGGGGGAGCTCCAGGAGATTGTGGAGTTCCTCCGGGACCCCAAGCGGTTTCTGGAGCTGGGGGCCCGCATCCCCAAGGGCGTGCTGCTGGTGGGCCCGCCGGGCACCGGCAAGACCCTGCTGGCCAAGGCCGTGGCCGGCGAGGCGGGGGTTCACTTCCTCTCCATCTCCGGCTCCGACTTTGTGGAGCTCTACGTGGGCGTGGGCGCCTCCCGCGTCCGCGACCTGTTTGACCAGGCCAAGAAGAACGCCCCCGCCATCGTCTTTATCGACGAGATCGACGCCGTGGGCCGCCAGCGCGGCGCCGGCCTGGGCGGCGGCCACGACGAGCGGGAGCAGACCCTCAACCAGCTCCTGGTGGAGATGGACGGTTTCGGCAACAATGAGGGCGTGGTGGTCATGGCGGCCACCAACCGGCAGGACATCCTGGACCCCGCCCTCCTGCGCCCCGGCCGCTTCGACCGGCAGGTATACGTGGGACACCCCGACATCAAGGGCCGGGAGGCCATCCTGAAGGTCCATGCCCGCAACAAGCCCCTGGGGGACGACGTGTCCCTGGCGGAGCTGGCCAAGGGCACCGGCGGTTTCACCGGCGCCGATCTGGAGAACCTGATGAACGAGGCCGCCCTCCTGGCCGCCCGCAGACACCACCGCTTCATCAGCATGGCCGAGCTCAACGAGGCGGTGATCAAGGTGATCGCCGGGCCGGAGAAGAAGAGCCGGGTGGTCATCGAGCGGGAGCGGAAGCTCACCGCCTACCACGAGGCGGGCCACGCCATTGTCATCCACGACCTGCCCACCCAGGATCCGGTGCATGAGATCACCATCATCCCCCGGGGCATGGCCGGCGGCATGACCATCTCCCTGCCCCAGGAGGACGTGACCTTCCAGACCAGGCAGCAGCTCACCGAGCGCATCGCCGTCTGCCTGGGCGGCCGGGCCGCCGAGCAGTTGGCTTTGGGGGACATCTCCACCGGCGCGGGCAACGACCTGCAAAAGGCCAGCGCCATCGCCCGCAACATGGTCACCCGCTACGGCATGAGCGAGAAGGTGGGCAATGTGGTCTTCGACTCCGGCCATGACGAGGTGTTCATCGGCCGCTCCATGGCCCAGACCAAGAACTACTCCGAGGAGGTGGCTGCCCTCATCGATGAGGAGGTGAAGGCCCTGGTGGACGGGGCCTACGCCCGCTGCGGGGAGATCCTCACCCATCGCCGGAGGGAGCTGGACATCGTGGCGGAGTATCTGCTCCAGTACGAGAACATGGACGCCAAGACCTTCGAGCAGGTCTTTACCGACCCGGCGGCGCTCCAGCCCCCGGCGGCCTATCAGGCTGTGGAGGCCGAGGCGGAGCAGGACGCCCGCGAGGAGGAGGAGCATGGCGCAGATTGAGTGCGTGCTGGGCGACATCACCCGGATTGAGGCCGATGCCATCGTCAACGCCGCCAACCGCACCCTGCTGGGGGGCGGCGGTGTGGACGGAGCCATCCACCGGGCGGCCGGCCCGGAGCTATTGGCCGAGTGCCGTACCCTCCACGGCTGTGAGACCGGGCAGGCCAAGATTACAAAGGGTTATAAATTGCCCGCAAAATACGTGATTCACACCCCCGGCCCCATCTGGAAGGGGGGCGGCCACGGAGAGGCGGAGCTCCTGGCCTCCTGCTACCGGAGCAGCCTGACCCTGGCCGTGGAGCACAGCTGCCGGACGGTGGCCTTTCCCGCCATCTCCGCCGGGGTGTACGGCTACCCGCTGGCGGAGGCGGCCGCCATCGCGGTGAATACAGTGCGTGATTTTGCGGCGCAGAATAACACATTGGAGACCGTCACCTTTGTCTGCTTTCTGCCCGAGGTCAAGGCGGCCTTCGACCAGGCCCTCCGCGAACCATAAACCAGCCCCCCGGCGCCGGCCGGGGGGCTTTTTGTCCGGCCGACCGGGCAGATCCCGCGGGGGCGGAGGCAAAACGTAAGAAAACCGTAAAAGACGGCGGGGCAAAACCCTGCTATAATAGAGATAAATTTGTGGAAAGGAGGGGGAAGCATGCCCGTAGAGACTCCGGTACGCCGCCGGCGGCGGGTGAGGCACCGGCCCCGGCTGATTCCGTGTCTGCTGGCCCTGGTGGCGGTGCTGCTGGTCATCAAGTGGATCGACCCCTTCGCCCCCGGGGAGCGCCCCCTGCCGGAGACGCCGGACTGGATCACGGTGGAGCTGCTCCCCCTCAACGAGTTCTCCCGGCCCGGCACGCCTCTGGAGGAGGTCAACGGCATCGTCATCCACTACGTGGGCAACCCGGGTACCACGGCGGCGCAGAACCACAGCTTTTTCACCAACCTGGCCCAGACGGGGGAGACCTACGCCTCCAGCCACTTCCTGGTGGGGCTGGACGGAGAGGTGCTCCAGAACGTCCCGCTCAACGAGGTGGCCTACTGCTCCAACCAGCGCAACGACGACACGATCTCCATCGAGTGCTGCCACCCGGACGACAGCGGGGAATTCACCTCTGCCACCTATGAGTCCCTGGTGCGTCTCACCCGCTGGCTCATGGAGGAGTACGGCCTCGACACCAGCCAGGTGATCCGCCACTATGATGTGACGGGGAAGCTCTGCCCCAAAGCCTTTGTGGAGCACCCGGAGGAGTGGGAGCGGTTCTTGCGGGCCCTGAAGGAATAGTCCTGTTTATTGGACGGCGTATTTCTTATACTGTACTCACAACGAGACAGAAAGGAGCGCTGACCAATGAATTACGAGATTCGCTATGTACGTGGGCATGTGGAGGTTTACGACCAGATGGGCCGCTTCCGGTTCTCCGCCGACTCCGAGTGGGAGGCGCTGGAGGAGCTGGAGCAGGACTCCGCCGCATAGAGACAAAACAACAGGCGCGCCCGGCTATGCCGGGCGCGCCTGCCCATATGAGAGAGCTGTTTCAGTCCGGGATATAGGCCCGGATACGAAGGGTAACGCCCAAGTCCTCGGTCAGCCTGCGGCAGCGGGCGATCTCCTCCGGCGTCTTGTCCTTGTCCACGATGGTCATGACCACGTGGGGCACGTACTCCCGGCACTCCCGGGCAAAGTCCAGCATGGCGTCCCACGCCTGCACGCCCTGGCGGGGCTTGGTGACGGCGCAGTACTCCTCCGGCGTGGAGCCGTTGAGGGAGATGGAGATGGTGTCAATGCGCCCCTGGAGCAGGGGGGCCACGTCCCGGCCCAGGAACAGGTTGGCGTGGCCGTTGGTGTTGATGCGCACCGGGGGCAGGTTGGGCACCCGCTTTTTCAGCTCGTCCACCAGCCACACGATGTCGTCGGTGCGGTACATGGGCTCTCCAAAGCCGCAGAACACCAGCTCCCGGTACTGGGAGAAGTCCCGGGCCAGCAGATCGTCCAGGGCCTCCTGCCGGGTGGGCTCGTGCTCCAGCCACAGGTCGTCGGCGTAGATGGAGCCCTTGTGGCCGTTGTGGCGCAGGCAGAATACGCAGGCGCAGTCGCACCTGTTGGTGAGGTTCACGTAGAGCGCGCACTCATACTCATAGGAAATGGTCATCATAGTGGATTACCTCCCTTATCAATTCAGAGCCAGGACGGACGGACGGGCGGGGGCCATCCGCCCCTCAGGCGATGCCGAAGAACTTCTTGCCGTTCTCCAGGGTAACGGCCTCCACCTCGTCCCGAGTGAGGCCCCGGAGCTGGGCCACCGTCTCGGCGGAGCGGGCGATCATGGTGGAGTCGCACCGCTGGCCCCGGTACGGCTCGGGGGCCATGTAGGGGGCGTCGGTCTCCAGCATCAGCCGGTCCAGGGGCAGCCAGCGGAGGATGTCGGGGGCCCGGCGGGCGTTTTTGAAGGTGATATTGCCGGTGAAGGAGAGCATCCAGCCCTTGTCCACCAGCACCTTGGCGTCCTCCAGGCTGCCGGAGTAGCAGTGGAACACCCCACGGACGCCGGGGTGGGCGCGGACGATGTCCAGGCAGTCCCGGTGGGCGTCCCGGTCGTGGACGATGGCGGGGAGGTTGAGCTCCTCCGCCAGGGAGAGCTGGGCGTCGAAAAAGTCCCGGGAGTTGGCCCGCTCCTCCGGCGTCTTGAGCCAGTAGTAGTCCAGGCCGATCTCCCCCACCGCCACCACCTTCGGGTGGGCGCACAGTGCCCTGACGGCGTCCAGGTCGGAGAGGGCCGCCCCCTCCAGATTCTCCGGGTGGTATCCGGCGGCGGCGTAGAGAAAGCCGTACCGCTCCGCCAGGGCGATGGACTGGCGGGAGGACTCCAGATCGCAGCCGGGGCAGACCACCAGGGCCACCCCCCGGCTGGGCAGGGAGGCGAGCAGCGCGGCCCGGTCGGCGTCGAAGGCCTCGTCGTAGTAGTGGGCGTGGGTGTCAAAAATCATAGGGCAGACCTCACAGTGTTGGGATGGGTTCTCCCTCTATGATAGCGCGGAACGGGGAAAAATACAAGAAGGCGGCGCGGTTTTCCGCGCCGCCTTCTTCAGAGGGGCAGGGTGAGGGCCGCCCGGGCCCCCCGGCCGGTGTTGGACAGCTCCAGCGTCCCGCCGTGGCGGCGGGCGGTCTGGCGGGCGAAGGTGAGACCCATGCCCATGTGGCCCTCCCGGGGCCGGCTAGCGTCGCCGGTGTAAAAGCCCCGCCCCGCCCGGGCCAGGGCCTCGGGGGAGAAGCCGGGGCCGGAGTCCTCCACGGCCACGGTGAGTACGGCCTCCTCCACATACGCCGACAGGCGCACCGCGCCCCCCTCCGGGGTGAAGCGGGCGGCGTTGTCCAGCAGGTTGAGCACCGCCCGGTCCAACTCTGACCGGAACAGGGTACAGGGGCGGGAGGCGGGGCAGTCCAGAGAAAAGCGCAGCCCCCTGGGGGCGCACAGGCCGCGCCCAGCGGCCGCCCAGCCCTCCGCCAGCGCGGACAGCTCCGCCGTCGCCCGTCCGCCCGCCTCCGCCGGGCCCCCGGTGGCGGTGAGGGCGCGCAGCTGCTCCATATAGTCCCGGATACGTCCGGCGCTGCGGAGAATGGCGTCCACGCGCTCCCGCTGGGCGGGGGAGAGGGCGTCCTCCTCCAGCAGCTCCGCGCTGCCGCTGACGATGGACAGGGGGGTCTTGAGGTCGTGGGCCAGGGCGGCCAGCGCCTGGGTGCGCTCCTGCTCCATGGCCCACTGCTCGGACAGAGACCGGGCCAGGGCCTGCCGGAGCTGCTCCATGGCGGCCAGGCTCTCCCCCAGCTCCCGCACCCGGGCGCCCCCGTCCAGGGGGACGTCCAGCCGCCGGGCGGCGATGGCCCCGGTGGCGGCGGTGAGGAGGGCGGCGTCCCGCCGGAGCCGGCCGGCGAAGTGCCGGGTGGAGAGGGCCCCGGCGGCCAGCCAGGCCGCCAGCAGTACCGCCGTGGCGCAGGTCTGGAACTCCGGAAGCCTCCCCTGGAGCGCGGGGGAGCCGTAGGGCATGGAGTAGTCGAACTGGAGCAGGCACACCGTGCCGTCGGGGAGCTGGGCAGAGCGGTGGTACTGCTGGTAGGGGAAGCCGTGGAGGGTGCGGTTGCCCTCCAGCGCGGCCTGGGCATAGCCCAGGCGCCGCTCGTTCATGCCGCGCTGCCCCACCACCTGGGCGGAGCCGTCGAAGGTGGCCCAGCGGTAGTAGTGGGGCAGCTCCGCCGGGGTCAGCTCCCCGGCCTCCAGGGCGCGGACCAGCCCGTCCGCCTGCCCGGCGGCGGTGCCCGCCGGGAGGACAAAGCCGCTGCGGAGCAGGGCGGACAGGCCGCCCCACCAGAGGACGGCCAGCAGCACCACCGCTCCGCCGGTGACGAGCAGGTAGCGCCAGAACAGGGCGGTGAGCCCCGTCCGCCGCCTCATGCGCTTTCCCATTTGTAGCCCACCCCCCACACGGTCTGGATGGGGGAGAGCCCCACGGCCCGCAGCTTGGCGCGGATGTTCTTGATGTGCTCCGTGATGGCGGAGGAGTCCGCCGTGCCGTCAAAGCCGAATACCGCCTCGTAGATCTGCTCCTTGGTGAAGGTCTGGGCGGGGTGGGCGGCGAGATGGGCGCAGATGGCATACTCGCTTCGGGTCAGGTGCAGCGGTTCCTCCCCGCAGTAGACGGCCCGCTCCTCCAGATCAAAGTCCAGCCCGCCGCGGCGGATGCGGCTGCGGGGCGCCCGGGACTCCCGCCGCAGGTGAGCGGCCACCCGGGCCCGCAGCTCCGCGATGCGGAAGGGCTTGGACAGGTAGTCGTCCCCGCCCAGCCCCAGGCCGGTGAGCACGTCGGCCTCCTCGGTCTTGGCGGTGAGAAAAAGAATGGGGCAGGCGGCCAGGGCGCGGATGCGGCGGCAGGTGGCAAAGCCGTCCTCCCCCGGCATCATCACGTCCAGGAGAATGCAGTCTGCCCAGCGGCAGTGGGCCTCGCTCACCGCCCCACCGCGGTCGAGGAGGGAGACCTGGTGTCCGTCCCGCTCCAGGGCGGTTTTCAGCAGGGCGCGGAGATCCCCGTCGTCGTCCACCACCAGAATATGGGCCATGGATACCACCTCAGTTCAGCAGAAGATAGAGCCCCCACGACAGGGCGTAGAGGATGTAAATATGGGCGGGATAGAAGGCGTAGAACAGCCGCTTGTGGCCTCCGCCCCGCTGCCCATTATAGCACAGCATGAGGGGCGCGGCCAGGATGCCGTAGATCTCGTAGTACCGGGTGAAGAGCTGGCTCCAGGCGAAATCGGGCATCTGGGAGGCCATGAGGCCCATATACACCACCCCGTAAAGAAAATAGAACACGGCGAAGGCCAGTACCTGCCCCCTCCGGTTCCGGCGGAACAGGTAGAGCACCAGCCCCATGGCCAGCACCGGCCAACTGCTGTCCCCGGTGGTGCCCCAGGCGGGGAGAACGGAGTAGGCCGCCAGGCCCACGGGGGTGGCCAGGGCGGGGACGGCCAGGGAGAGGGCGGAGGCCAGGAAGGGCCAGGCCAGGGGGAGAAGAAGCGCCGCCAGGCCCCGGACAATATGCCGCCGGCCCAGCCAGTCGATGCCTTGGAACATCACCATGAGAATCACAAAGGTGGTCATCATGCCGTTGGCGGGGTAGAACCCGTCGGGCCGCACCAGCACGTGGGCAAAGGCCATGAAGAAGAACAGGAGAGACATGGCGGTGGAGAGGACGTAGACCCTTGCGAAGTACCGCTTCCGGCTGTGGGTGTGGGTGAAGCCCTCCACCAGGCAGAACAGGAACAGGGGCGCGCCCAGCCGCCCCACCATACTGAACCACTCGGGGACGCACCCGGTAAAGCTGAAAAAGTAGTGAATGTGGTCCAACACCATGGTGACCAGGGCGATCCATTTCAGCCCCGTCTCGGACAACCCCCGGGCGGGGGTGATATGATGTGTTTCCATTGCGGACAGCTCCTTTTTGTGGTCTGTCCACAGGATAGCAGGTAATTCTAAGGAATCTCTAAGGATATCGAAAAAGGCGGTCTTGACAGGGGAAGGGATGTATGGTAGGATAGCAGCCGGAACACGGGAATGAGGTTCTCCCGGGGCGCTGGCCCGAACCGCCGCTTGGCTGATGACTTCTGCAAGAGATTGCAGGGGGCATTGGCTTTTTTTCTGCCCTCTGGAGAGGAATGATTTGTTATGTTAACCAGTCTCGCCTATGTGCTGCTGCTGGGCATGGCCCTGGGGGCCATGGCCAGCAGGCTCCGCCTGCCGTCCCTGGTGGGGATGCTGCTGGCGGGGATTCTGCTGGGGCCCTGCGTACTTAACCTGCTCAGCCCATCCCTGTTAGGTATTTCCGCAGACCTGCGGCAGCTCGCCCTGGTGATCATCCTCACCCGGGCGGGCCTGTCCCTGGAGCTGGAGGATCTGCGCCGGGCCGGGCGGCCCGCCGTGCTGCTGTGCTTTGTGCCCGCTTCCTTTGAGGTGCTGGGCATGGTACTGCTGGCCCCCCGGCTGCTGGGGGTGGACGTGTTGGACGCCGCCATTATGGGCGCAGTGGTGGGGGCGGTGTCCCCCGCGGTCATCGTTCCCCGGATGCTCAGGCTGATGGAGGAGGGCTATGGCGCAGACAAGGGCATCCCCCAGATGATTCTCGCCGGGGCCTCGGTGGACGATGTGTTCGTCATCGTCCTCTTTACCTCCTTTACCGGCATGGCTCAGGGAGGCAGCTTTTCCCCTGCGGCCCTGGCGGGGGTGCCGGTATCCATTGTGCTGGGTGGGGCGGCGGGCCTGGGGCTGGGATACGTCCTGGCTAAATGCTTCACCCGCTTCCACCTGCGGGACTCGGCCAAGGTGGTGGTGCTGCTGGCGCTGGCTTTCCTGCTGGTTGCCCTGGAGGACGCGGCGGAGGGGGTGGTCCCCTTCTCCGGGCTGCTGGCTGTTCTGGGGACGGGCCTGGGCCTGCGCCGTTGGCGGAGGCCGGCGGCGGAGCGGCTCACTGCCAAGTTCGGTAAGCTGTGGGTGGCGGCCGAGGTGATGCTCTTTGTCCTGGTGGGGGCCGAGGTGGACATCGGCTACGCCGCGGCGGCAGGGCTGGCCGCCGTGGCCACGGTGCTGGGGGTGCTGTGTTTCCGGGCTGTGGGGGTGCTCCTCTGCGTGGCGGGGAGCCGCCTGAGCGGACGGGAGCGGCTGTTTGCCGTGCTGGCCTATCTGCCCAAAGCTACAGTGCAGGCCGCCATCGGCGGTGTCCCTCTGGCCATGGGCCTGGCCTGTGGGCAGGTGGTGCTCACCGTGGCGGTAGTCGCTATCCTGGTCACTGCCCCATTGGGGGCCCTGGCCATCGACCTGAGCTTCCGGCGCCTGCTGCGCCGGGACAGGGGATAGAGAACAGCAAGGGGCGCGCCTGCAAACGCAGGCGCGCCCCCTCTGTTTATACAGGATGCGCTCAGCACAGCTTGGCGCCGGCGGGGATGGCGTCGTCCACCATAACCAGGTGGAGCTTCTCCTCCCCGTGCTCGGTGTGGACGGCGGAGAGCAGCATGCCGCAGCTCTCCTGCCCCATCATCTTGCGGGGGGGAAGGTTGATAATGGCTACCAGGGTCTTGCCCACCAGTTCCTCCGGCTTGTAGTACATGGCGATGCCGGAGAGGATCTGGCGGTCAGTCCCGGAACCGTCGTCCAGGATGAACCTGAGGAGCTTGGCGCTCTTTTTCACGCTCTCACACGCCTTGACCTTCACGGCCCGGAAGTCGCTCTTGCAGAAGGTGTCGAAGTCCACGCTCTCCTGGGCGAAGGGCTCCACCTCCACGGCGGGGAGGGCGGCCCTGCGGGCCTCGGCCTGTAGCTCGTCCAGGGCGGCCAGCTCCTTCTCCACGTCGATGCGGGGGAACAGGTTCTCCCCCTTGCTCACCGCCGCGCCGGCGGGGAGCAGGCCCCACGCTCCGGCGGACTCCCAGGTGCGCGCGCCCTCGTCCACGCCGAGCTGGGCGAAGATCTTCCCGCAGGTCTCGGGCATAAAGGGGGTGAGCAGTACGGCGGAAAGGCGCACGCACTCCAGCAGATTGTAGAGCACGTGGGCCAGGCGGGGCTTCTGGGCCTCGTCCTTGGCCAGTGCCCAGGGCTTGTTCTCGTCGATATACTTGTTGGCCCGACCGATGAGCTTGAACACCTCCACCAGGGCGTCCTGGAAGGCGTAGTGCTCCATCTGCGCCTCGTAGCGGCCCCGCAGGCCGGCGGCCAGGGCGATGAGCTCCACGTCGTACTTCCGGGGGTCGTCCTCCGGAAAGTCCATGGAGAGGTTCACCTCACCCTGGGCCTGGGCCAGCATGGCGGCCAGCTCCAGCTCGTCCCCAGTGGCGCCGCAGTTCTCCGGCAGGCGCTCGCCGAAGTACTTGCCCACCATGGCGGTGGTGCGGCTGACCAGGTTGCCCAGGTCGTTGGCCAGGTCGGTGTTGATGCGGCCGATGAGGGCCTCGTTGGAGAAGTTGCCGTCGGTGCCGAAGGGGAACTCCCGCAGCAGGAAATAGCGCAGGGCGTCCACCCCGTAGCGCTCGGCCAGCAGGTAGGGGTCCACCACGTTACCCTTGGACTTGCTCATCTTGCCGCCGTCCAGCAGCAGCCAGCCGTGGCCGTACACCTTCTTGGGCAGGGGCAGGCCCAGGGCCATGAGGATGGCGGGCCAGATGATGGCGTGGAAGCGCACGATCTCCTTGCCCACAAAGTGCACGTCGGCGGGCCAGAACTTCTCAAAGTCGTGGTAGCGGCCGTTGCCGTAGCCCAGGGCGTTGATGTAGTTGGACAGGGCGTCGATCCACACATACACCACGTGGCCGGGGTCGAAGTCCACCGGCACGCCCCAGGAGAAGGAGGTGCGGGAGACGCACAGATCCTCCAGGCCGGGCTTGATAAAGTTGTTCACCATCTCATTGACCCGGCTGCGGGGCTCCAGGAAGTCGGTGTCCTCCAGCAGATGCCGGATGCGGTCGGCGTACTTGGACAGGCGGAAGAAGTAGGCCTCCTCCTCGGCATCCACCACGTCCCGACCGCAGTCGGGGCACTTGCCGTCCTTGAGCTGGGTCTCCGTCCAGAAGGATTCGCAGGGCTTGCAATACTTGCCCACGTATTTGCCCTTGTAGATGTCCCCCTGCTCATAGAGCTGCTTGAAGATCTTCTGCACGGACTCCACGTGGTAATCGTCGGTGGTGCGGATGAACCGGTCGTTGGAGATGTTCATCAGCTTCCACAGGTCGAGCACGCCCCGGGGGCCCTCCACGATGTGGTCGACAAACTCCTTGGGGGATACGCCGGCCTCCTTGGCCTTGTCCTCGATCTTCTGGCCGTGCTCGTCGGTGCCGGTGAGGAACATGACCTCACAGCCCCGCAGGCGCTTGTAGCGGGCCATGGCGTCGGTGGCCACGGTGCAGTAGGTGTGGCCGATGTGCAGCTTGTCCGAGGGGTAGTAGATCGGGGTGGTGATATAGAATTTCTCAGGATTCATCGGGCGTTCCCTCCGTTGTATCGTTTTCGGCCCGGGCCAGGAGCTCCGGCCGGCCGGCATTGTACAGAAGCGTCACCGTGGACGAGAGCAAATAGAGGATGGCGAAGCCATAGAGCAGCGTCGTGGCCAGATCGTGCTGGTCGGCCAGGGTGGTCAGGCAGAAGTAGATCCCCAGCAGGGAGAACAGCCCAGCCCAGAACACCCGGCCCCGCTCAAAGGAGAAGCCGGCGTGGAAGTAGAGCCCCAGCAGGGAGGCGATGATGGCGAAAAGCTCATACACATAGTCCAACTGCACCGGATCTCCGGCCCGCACCTGGTAGGCGGCGATCAGCCACACGCAGCAGGTGTAGGCGGGCATTAGCAGGGTGAAGCTGTACTTGCCCCTGTCCAGGCCCTTGAAGCTGTTCTGCGCCGTCTGCATTACGCAGAAGAAAGAGACCGCCGCCAGGGCGGCCAGCAGCAGGCGGGTGTAGACGGTGTTGGTCCCCTGGACAAAGGAGAGCACCATCAGCACCGCCGCCCCCAAGAGCAGGAAGGCGGAGAGCACCATAGCGGTGGCGTACAGGGTGTTTCCCTTGGCCTGAAAGGCCTCGTCGTAGCCGGTGAAGGAGGGGTATTTGCCCCGGCAGAGCAGGGCCAGAACCGCCGCCATGGCAACCGAAAGGGCGATGAGGGCGAGAGTGGCCGGGGCGCCGGGAATGGGTAAGCCGGTGTCCGCCTCAAAGGCCGTGGCCAGCTCCCAGCGGCGCAGGACAAAGCCGGCCCCGCCGCCAGCCACCGCCACGGCGGGCAGCAGAATTTCTTTTCGCATGAAAACCACCCTTTCCGGATGAAATGAGTTCAAATCCATAGTATAGCACACTTTGGCGGAAAGTGCACGATTTTTCTTACAGGCGCAGGCCCTTGATGTCCTTGATGCGGGAGAGGATGATGTTGCAGCTCAGGCTGGCAACGCCGGGCAGACGGTGGATGACCCGGTCCAGAAAGTCCTCCAGTTCCCCCTGGCCAGCCGCCACGGCGTGGACGTGGAGCTTGTTGCGGCCGGACACCTGGTAGATCTGGGTCACGGTATCGCTGGCGCGCAGGGTATCCACCACCGCGCTGAATTGGGCGGGCTCTACCTCAAGCTCAAAGTAGCAGGACACAGCACCGCTGATCTTCTGGGGATTGACAATGGTGGTGTACTCCTCGATCACGCCCCGCTCCTCCAGGGCGCGGACGCGGGCCTTCACCGCCACACGGGACAGCCCAACCGCCTGGCCCAGATCTGAGTAGGACATACGGGCGTTGTGGATGAGCAGCTCCACCAGCCGCCGGTCGATGTCGTCCAGACCACTTAAAAACAACGCCTCCGCCCCCTCTATCTGTCAAGCTGTGTTTGTTATCTTATCCCGGCTGAAGAAAAAAGGCAAGTATAGCCTTGTATTTTTCCTCTGGATTTGCTATGATTCTTACGAAAAGAAAGATAAAACATTCAAAACGAAAGTGCGTGAGCCAATGCAGATGGATTTGACCCGGGGTGGAATCACCCGCCCTATGCTGCTGTTCGCCGGTCCCATGATCGCGGGCAACCTGCTCCAGCAGTGCTACAACATCGCCGACACTCTTATTGTGGGCCGGGCGCTGGGGGCGTCGGCCCTGGCGTCGGTGGGGTTCTCCTTTACCCTGATGACCTTTCTCACCTCGGTGCTGCTGGGCCTGTGCATGGGCAGCGGCGCCCTGTGGTCCATGCTCTACGGCGCGGAGCGGGAGGAGGAGCTGAAGCGGTGCCTCTTCGCCTCCTTTGTGTTTATCGGCGCTGTGGCGGTGCTGCTCAACGTGGGAGTGCTGGCCCTGCTGGAGCCGGTGATGACCCTGCTGCGCATCCCCGCCGGGGCCTGGGACGAGACCCGGGCCTACCTGCGGGTGGTGCTGCTGGGCGTCTGCTTCACCTTCCTCTATAACTACTTCGCCTGCCTGCTGCGCTCGGTGGGCAACTCCGTGGCCCCGCTGGCCTTTCTGGCCGTGTCCACCGTCCTCAACATCGGGCTGGATCTCTGGTTTGTCCTGGGACTGGGCTGGGGGGTGGCCGGGGCCGCGGGGGCCACGGTGCTCGCCCAGGGGGTGTCCGCCGCCGGTATCGCCCTCTACGGCTGGCGGCGGGTGCCCCTGCTCCGGCTGGAGCGGCGGCACTGCAAGGTGTCCCGGGGGGAGCTGGGGCGCATCATGAACTACTCCCTGCTCACCTGCGTGCAGCAGTCGGTGATGAACTTCGGCATCCTGATGGTGCAGGGGCTGGTGAACTCCTTCGGGGTGAACGTGATGGCCGCCTTTGCCGCCGCCGTCAAGATCGACGCCTTCGCCTACCTGCCCGTCCAGGACTTCGGCAACGCCTTCTCCACCTTCGTGGCCCAGAACACCGGCGCGCAGAAGGCGGAGCGCATCCGAAAGGGGATCCGCTCCGCCCTGTGGGTGTCCGTGGGCTTCTGCCTGGTCAGCTCCCTGCTGGTGTGCCTCTTCGCCGCCCCCCTCATGGGCCTGTTTGTGGAGCCCGGCGAGACGGAGATTATCGCCGTGGGGGTGGAGTACCTGCGCATTGAGGGCATGTGCTACTGCGGCATCGGCATCCTGTTTTTGCTCTACGGCCTGTTCCGCGGCCTGGGGCGGCCCGGCGTGTCGGTGGTGCTCACCGTGGTCTCCCTGGGGACGCGGGTGGCCCTGGCCTACCTGCTGGCCCCCATCCCGGCCGTGGGCCTGAAGGGCATCTGGTGGGCCGTGCCCATCGGCTGGGTACTGGCCGATCTGGCCGGGCTGGTGCTCTACCGGAGAAAACCCCTTCCGGCGGAAACGGCCTGCGCGCCGGAGGGATAAAAAACCGCCGCGGACGGAACGCCAGTCCGCGGCGGTTTTTGCTATTCCGGTCAATCAGTCGGCCTTCTGGCTCTCCAGGTACTCGTCGTAGGTCATCTTGCGGTCAATGAGCTTGCCGTCGGAGGTGAAGTCGAACACCCGGTTGGCCACGGTCTGCACCAGCTGGTGGTCGTGGGAGGCAAAGAGCACGTTGCACTTGACGGCCTCCAGGCCGTTGTTCAGGGCGGCGATGGACTCCAGATCCAGGTGGTTGGTGGGCTGGTCCAGCAGCAGCACGTTGGCGCCGGAGAGCATCATCCGGGAGAGCATGCACCGCACCTTCTCGCCGCCGGAGAGCACCTTGACGGGCTTGTAAACCTCGTCGCCGGAGAAGAGCATCCGGCCCAAAAAGCCCCGCAGATAGGCCTCGTGGGGGTCGGAGGACCACTGGCGCAGCCACTCCACCAGATTGTCGTCGCAGTCCTTGAAGAACTTGGTGTTGTCCTTGGGAAAGTAGGAGAAGGTGGCGGTCTGGCCCCACTTGACGGTGCCCTCGTCGGGCTCGAGCTCGCCGGTGAGGATCTGGAACAGGGCGGTCTGGGCGTTCTCGTTGTCGCCCACGAAGGCGATCTTGTCCCCGTGGCCCACGATGAAGCTCACCTTGTCCAGCACCTTCACCCCGTCGATGGTCTTGCTGACGTCGGTGACGAAGAGGATGTCCTTGCCCACCTCCCGGTCGGGAGAGAAGGCCACCCAGGGGTAGCGGCGGGAGGAGGCGGGGATCTCCTCCAGGGTGATCTTCTCCAGCAGCTTGCGCCGGGCGGTGGCCTGCTTGCTCTTGGACTTGTTGGCGGAGAAGCGGGAGATGAACTCCTTCAGCTCCTGGGCCTTCTCCTCGTTCTTCTTGTTCTGGTTCTTCATCAGGTTCTGCATGAGCTGGGAGGCGTCGTACCAGAAGTCGTAGTTGCCCACGTACATCTTGATCTTGTTGTAGTCGATGTCCACGATGTGGGTGCAGATGGTGTTGAGGAAGTGGCGGTCGTGGCTGACCACAATCACCGTGCCCTCAAAGTCCAGCAGGAAGTCCTCCAGCCAGTTCACCGCGTTGATGTCCAGGTTGTTGGTGGGCTCGTCCAGCAGCAGGATGTCCGGATTGCCGAACAGGGCCTGGGCCAGCAGCACCTTCACCTTCAGCCGGGCGTCCAGGGTGGCCATGCCGTTGGAATGGAACTCGGTGCCCACGCCCAGGCCCTGGAGGATGCGGCTGGCGTCGCTCTCGGCCTCCCAGCCGCCCAGCTCGGCGTACTCCTCCTCCAGCTCGCAGGCGCGGATGCCGTCGGCCTCGGTCATCTCCTCCTTGGCATAGAGGGCCTCCTTCTCCTTGCCGATGTCGTAGAGGCGCTGGTTGCCCATGATGACGGTGTCCATGACGTTGTAGGCGTTGTAGGCGTTCTGATCCTGCTTGAGCACCGACATGCGGGTCTTGGGCAGGATGGAGACCTCGCCGGAGGTGGGCTCCAGCTCGCCGGAGAGGATTTTCAGGAAGGTGGATTTACCCGCGCCGTTGGCGCCGATGATGCCGTAGCAGTTGCCCTTGGTGAACTGGAGATCCACGTGGGAAAAGAGGGGCTGGCCGCTGTAGGCCAGGCCCAGGTCGGAAACTGTAATCATGTCGTACTCCTTTTTATGCGAAAATCATCATACGGAGCGGATTATATCACAGATTGCTCAAAGGGGCCAGAGAAAAATTGGACAAGACGGCCGTATGAAGGGAATGGATCGTTCAAAGCTCTGGCGGAGTCCGGTAAAATACGCAAGGAAAGGGCCGCGCCCCAGGCGCGGCCCTTTGCTGACGGAAAGCGGTTACGCGGCGGTGATGGCCAAAACGCCCTCCACCAGGGCGGACTCCGCGCCCAGCTGGGCGAGGAAGCCTTCGGCCAGATAGTAGTTGCCGTTGACGAGTACGGCGGGCTGGCTCACCGCAGTGCCGTCCACGGTGAGAGTCAGGCTGACGGCCTCGCCGGTGGGGGCGGAGCCGGGCAGGGCCAGGGCCTCGCCCTCGTAGGCGGAGCCGGTGGCGACGGCCACACTGCCGTCCCACGTCACATTGAACTGGGCGCCGGTGCCCTTCAGGGCAAAGGCGAGGTCGCGCAGGCGGTAGTAGGTATTCCCCTGGGCGTCGAAAGCCGTGGCCACGTCTTTGGCCGCGCCGTTTACGGTCACGGTGAGAGTCTCGGCCTTTGCCTTGGCCTGGGCCACCAGGGAATCATAGTCGGACAGGTTGTAGCTCTCGGCGTAGGGGGTGTCCAGCAGGCCGGCGTTGATGTAGCCCACCAGCTCCGCCCGACGGGGGTCGTCCTCGCTCAGATCCACGCCCACGATCTTCCAGTTGTGGTCCACCTCGGGGGCCACGGGGGAGTGCTCGGCAAAGTAGGCCACGATCATATCCCGGATGGAGTTGGAGGACTCCCACTCCTTGGTGCCGGAGATAATGCTCTGGGCCTTCAGGGCGGAGGAGTAGCGGTAATTATTCACCGCCACAGGGTCAGCTCCTGGTCGTCCTGGAGGGGTGCGCCGTGGAACATGACGTTCTGGATGCGCTGGCCCTTGGGCTGGGACAGGTCGATCTCATAGTCCACGCCGGCAAACATATCGTAGAGGTAGTCGGGGTACTCGGGGTCGAAGGAGATATTGATATCCCCCTCCTGCCACTGGTTGTAGCACTCGGCGGACCACTCCATGTATGCCTTGAGCTCCGCGCCGGTGACGCTCACCCGGTAAAGGGTGTTGTCAAACTTGTAGATGTCGAAGATGTTGCCGTAGTTGATGTCGCCCTTGGGCAGATCGCTGGTGCCCTTGAAGAGGGCGGCGGCGGAGACGTCGGCGCCGGAGTTCTCCAGCTGGACGGTGTTGATCAGATCCATGACGGCGGTATCCATCACCCGGCCGGCGGGGATGCCGCGGATCTCGTTCTCAGGCTGGAAGCGGGCGGTAGTGCTTCCCAGGGACGCGCCGCCCTCGCCCTCGTCGCCGGAGCCGCCGCCGTTGATGTAGTCGATGGTCTTCTGATGGGCCTCGGCCACCAGGGGGATCTCCCGGAGCTCCTGGCTGGGGGTCACGCCGGTCATATCCACAATCTCCACCGAGCTGTCAATGATCTGATTGTCGGCGTCCAGGGTCAGATCAAAGCGGGCGATGTCCCGGCCGCCGTTGCGCACGCCGCCGATGACGGTGGAGCCCTGCTTCTCGTTGACCACCACGTGGTTGTGGGCCACCTGGAGCACGTCGATCTCCGGGTTGTCGTCCAGAATCTTCTGGGCGGAGTCGGAGCCGCCCTCCTCGTCAAATTCGGCGTACATGCCCATGTGGGCGGACACCATGATTACGTCGGCCTGGTCGCCGATCTCGTCGATGGCCTTGCCGACGGCCACGTTGGCGGCCTCATAGACGGCGTCGTCAATGCCGTCCTTGCCGCTGTCCCAGATGGGGACATCCGGGGTGACCACGCCGATGACGGCCAGCTTCACGCCGCCCCGCTCCACAATCGTCCAGCCCGCGCCGGTGACCGGCTCGCCCTGGGCGCCGGTGACGTTGGCGGCCAGAACCGGGAAGCTGGCCTGTCCCAGAATGGCCTGCATGGTGGGGATGCCCCAGTTGAACTCGTGGTTGCCCAGGGTCATGGCGTCATAGCCCATGTAGTTCATGGCGGTGACGACCGGATGGGGCTCCTCCGGGGTCTTGTTATACAGATCGTCGGTCATGATGGTGCCCTGGATGTCGTCGCCGGCGTCGACGAGGAAGGTGTTGGGGTTCTCGGCCCGCACTTGCTGGATGTAGGTGTAGAGCCTGGCCATGCCGTTGTTGTCGGTCTCCGCGTTGTCTTCGTAGGAATAGCCCCAGATATTTCCGTGCATGTCTGAGGTGCCCAGGATGGTGATGTGCTTCTCGCCCTCTGCCTCAGCCGCAAAGGCGGCGGGCAGCAGGGATGCCAGCAGAGCTGCCGACGCCAGCAGGGAGAGCAGATGTCTTCCGCGGTGCTTTTTCATACGAGAGGGGTCCTCCTGATTTTATATTTGCCAGGCCATGTCCCCTGGCTGGTATCTTAATGGTAACACGGTCCGCCTGGCAAGTCACCTGATTTTTTCTTTATTTACAAAATTTTTTCTCAGCAATGACTTTGCCGGCGGGTTTCCATTTCCCTATTTCTATGCTATAGTGCAGATGATATCGCGTTTCCCGGCCCAACCGGGCGGGGAAGGAGAGGAGAGAGCTGACATGGGAGAGGGCGCGCGCTGCCCCTGGGCAAAAACAGAGCACGAGATTTTGTACCATGACACGGAGTGGTGCCGGCCCTGCCGGGATGACCGGGCGCTGTTCGAGCTGCTGGAGCTGGAGGGCTTTCAGGCCGGGCTGAGCTGGAAGCTGATTCTGGAGCGGCGGGCGGCCCTGCGGGCGGCCTTCGCGGATTTTGAGCCGGCGGCGCTGGCCGGGTGGGGGGAGGACGAGGTGGAGGCCGCTCTGGCCGCCCCCGGCGTCATCAAAAACAGGAGCAAGGCCCGCTGCGCCGTCACCAATGCCCGGGCCTTTCTGGCCGTGGCGGAGGAGTGGGGCAGCTTTGCCCGCTACCTCTGGCACTGGGTGGACGGCGTGCCGGTGGACCACCGGCTGGAGCGGCCGGAGGACATGCCCGCCGAGGACGACCTGTCCCGCCGGGTGAGCGCCGACCTGAAAAAGCGGGGCTTCCGCTTTGTGGGGCCGGTGATTGTCTACTCCTACCTCCAGGGGGCGGGGCTCATCAATGACCATCTGGTGACCTGCCCATGGCACGGAGAGGGACTATAATTTGCAGGATTGCTTGCAAAATAAAACGGATGGTGCTATGATGTCCCTATAAAATGAAGGACTGCTTGCGAGGAGGCGCCTGTACCATGAGCATCCAATACCGCTCCGAGCACGACTCCGTGGGGGAGAGGTCTGTCCCCAAGGACGTCTACTACGGCGTCCAGTCCCTGCGGGCGGCGGAGAACTTCCCCATCACCGGGCTGGCCGTACATCCGGAGCAGATCAACTCCATCGCGGAGATCAAGAAGGCCTCCGCCATCACCAACCTGGAGATCGGCCTGCTGGACAAGCGGGTGGCCGACGCCATCGTGCGGGCCTGCGATGAGATTGCGGCGGGCCGGCTCCACGAGGCGTTCATCGTGGACCCCATTCAGGGCGGCGCGGGCACCAGCCTGAACATGAACGCCAACGAGGTCATCGCCAACCGGGCCATCGAGCTGCTGGGCGGGGAGAAGGGGGACTACGCCCTGGTCAACCCCAACGACCACGTCAACTACGGCCAGTCCACCAACGATGTGTTCCCCTCGGCGGGCAAGCTGGCGGTGCTCAAGCTGCTGGTGCGGGCCCAGATCCAGCTCGAGCGGCTCTCTGAGGCCCTGGAGGCCAAGGCGGAGGAGTTTGACGACGTGCTCAAGATGGGCCGCACGCAGATGCAGGACGCGGTGCCCATCCGTCTGGGGCAGGAGTTCCGGGCCTACAGCCGGGTGGTGCGCCGGGACATCGCCCGCTTCGAGCGGGCCAAGGACGAGATGCGCCGCCTCAACATGGGGGGCACCGCCATCGGCACCGGCATCAACGCCGACGAGCGGTATCTGCGCCGCATCATCCCCAACCTGTCCAAGGTCACCGGGCTTGAGCTGGTGCAGGCCTCCGACCTCATCGACGCCACCCAGAACCTGGACGGGCTCGTGGCCGTGTCCGGCGCGGTTAAGACCTGCGCCGTCAACCTGTCCAAGATGTCCAACGACCTGCGGCTCATGTCCTCCGGCCCCCGCTGCGGCTTCAGCGAGATCAACCTGCCGCCCCGGCAGAACGGCTCCTCCATCATGCCGGGGAAGGTCAACCCCGTCATCCCCGAGGTGGTCAGCCAGGTGGCCTTCAACATCATCGGAAACGACGTCACCGTCACCATGGCCGCCGAGGCGGGCCAACTGGAGCTCAACGCCTTCGAGCCCATCATCTTCTACAACCTGATCCAGAGCGTGGAGACCCTGACCTACGCGGTACATACCTTTGTGGACAACTGCGTCACCGGCATCACCGCCAACCGGGAGCGGTGCCGGGACATGGTGGAGCACAGCGTGGGCATCATCACCGCCCTGTGCCCCCACGTGGGCTATGAGAAGGCCGCCGAGGTGGCCAAGCGGGCCATCGAGACCGGCGCGCCGGTGCGGCGGCTCATTCTGGAGGAGGGCCTGCTGGACGAGGCGGCCCTGGACAAAATTCTGGATCCCTACTCCATGACGGAGCCCGGCATCTCCGGCAAGGAGCTGCTGGAGGGGTGAGCGGCCGGGGCCCCCGCCCGTGCGGGGGCCCAATTTCCTGCCATACCTTCCACAAAGGAGAGAGGTTCTGTGGAAAAGTCTCTGTTTACCTGCCCCATCTGCGCCGCCCCCCTGGAGCGGGGGGAGCGGGCCTATGCCTGCCCCAACGGCCACGCCTACGACAAGGCCAGAGAGGGGTATGTCCACCTGCTGCCCGCCAACAAAAAGCACTCCAAGGCCCCCGGCGACGACAAGGGCATGGCGGAGGCCCGCCGCCGGTTTCTCTCCGGGGGATACTACGGCCACCTGCTGGCCGCCCTGTGCGCCCTGGGGGCGGAGTACGCCCCGCCGGGGGAGGCGGTGCTGGACTCGGGCTGCGGCGAGGGGTACTACACCGCCGGACTGTGGGAGGCCCTGGGCCGCCCGCCCCTGGCGGGAATCGACCTGTCCAAGCCGTCGGTGCGCCTGGCCGCCCGGCGGGTGCCGGAGGGGGAGTTCGCCGTGGCCTCCGCCTACCATCTGCCTCTGGCGGATGCCTCGGTGGGGCTGGTGCTCAACTGCTTCTCCCCCCTGGCCCTGGACGAGTTCCGGCGGGTGCTCCGCCCCGGCGGGGCCTTCCTCTATGTGGTGCCCGCCGCCGACCACCTGTGGGAGCTCAAGCAGGTGCTCTACGACCAGCCCTACCGCAACCGGGAGGAGGACGTCCCCTACGAGGGCTTCTCCTACGAGCGGGTGGAGCCGGTGGAGGCGGTGGTGGACGTGGCGGGGGAGGCGCTGCGCGACCTGTTCCAGATGACCCCCTATTACTGGAAGACCCCCAGGGAGGGGGCGGAGCGGCTGGCCGCCCTGGACGGCCTGCGGGTGCGGGCCTCCTTCCGCGTCCATGTGTTCCGGCGCAGGTAGGGACCGGACACTGGCTGGGTTTTATGTGCTGTGCGTTCAACTGTAGGGGCGGCCTCTTTTGCCTCTCTGGGGCAATTCACCTTCTGCCTACATCGGCCCGCCTTATGCTGGGCTGGCGCGCCTTCCATGGGAACCCTTTTTGACACCTGCTTTCTTGTCATGCCTCCGGCGGGCCCCTTTCTGAGCGGCCAGAAAGGGGCGAAAGAGCCGGTTGGGAAGGGGGGATTTCGATTTCCCCCCTTCCCAACGCCCATCCCCCTTGAAACGACCAAGAAGGGGGAATTGCGATTCCCCCTTCTTGGAGTTTCCCCCGAGCTGTCCTGCTGGCGGCTTTCCGGCGGCGGGGGCTTACGTTGTAACGCCCCCGCCGCTCCGGACGGGCTGGCATACCCTCCCTTCCTGGGGGGTACATCCAATAGGGGGGCCGCAGCCCCCCTGATTGGCCGTTTCAAGGGGTGGGGTGTCGGGGCGGGGGAAATCGGAATCCCCCGCCCCGACCCGTCTTTCCCCCCGCTTTCTTCGGCAAGAAAGCGGGGCCGCCGGAGGCATGACAAGAAAGCAGATATAAAGAGGGGGAGTATGGAAGGCGCGCCGACACGGTGCAGGGCGGGCCGATGTGGGCAGGAGGTGGATTGCCCCGGAGGGGCAAGAGAAGCCGCCCTGGGGCGTCGGCCCCTACGAAAGGCCGACGGTGGTGACAAGCCCTTGTAGGGGCGGCCTTTATGGCCGCCCGCGGGCGACCACAAGGGTCGCCCCTACGCGGAGAGGAGCGGCCGTGCTTTACGATTTGCCTTACAATATGTAGTGCTTACAAAGCCCACAGATTGCCATACAGTAGAGATGGTGATTTGTATGGGAAGAAAATTTCAACTGCCCTCCATTCCGGAGACGACGCCCAAAAACATACGTTTCCCCAATGAAATTATTCAGCAGGTGGACGAGGTGATCCAGGGGACGAACGTGACGTTTTCCCGCTTTGTAATTGAGGCGACGCGGGTGGCGCTGGAGAATATGAAGGAGGACGGGGAAGATGGTGAATGACTGGGAATCGGCCTTTGAGACGTGCCCGCCCTACGGCGAGGGAAAGGGGGCCTATGGTCCCGAGGACACGGCCCTTTTGACGGAGATGGAGCGCACGCTGGAGAAGCTGCTGCCCTGGCTGGAGGCGGAGGGGGTTTACCTCCTGAACGAGTATCTGGAGGTCTACCGCCGCTATGCCCGCCGGAGCAGCCGCTACTACTTTTACCGCGGGAGCCTCTACGGCACCCGGGAGGCCCTGGAGATCTGGGCGGAGGAGCACGGCGGGAGCGGCGGCGCACTTGCGTAATGGGCGGGGCTATGATATAGTATTGGCGCGAGACAGGCCGGAGCCGCTTCCGGCCGATGGATTTGAGGTCGCGCCCCCGCGGTGAGGCGGGCGTTTGGGTACGAAACGGGGTTTCGGCTGCCTGTGGGGACCTTGAATCAGGCAAAACGAAACGAAAGGATGTTTGTACCCGAATGGAAATCAACGGCGAGCAGGTGAACGGGACCAAAACCTACGCGGAGCTGGGGCTGTCCGAGGCCATCATGAGGGCCATTGAAAAGAAGGGCTATGTCCAGGCCACCCCCGTCCAGGCGGGGGCGATCCCCTATTTCATGGAGTGGAAGGATGTCATTGCCAAGGCCCCCACCGGCACGGGCAAGACCTTTGCCTTCGGCATCCCCATGGTGGAGCACATCGACCCCGAGTGCGCCGACGTGCAGGGCCTGGTGCTGGCCCCCACCCGGGAGCTGGCGGTGCAGATCCAGGAGGAGCTGCGGGATCTGTGCGAGTTCAAGGAGGGGGTACGCACCGTCTGCCTCTACGGCGGGGCCCCCATCGACAGGCAGATCAACACCCTGAAAAAGAAGCCCCAGATCGTGGTGGCCACCCCTGGCCGCCTCATGGATCACATGAAGCGCCGCACCGTCCGGCTGGACAAGGTGCAGACCGTGGTGCTGGACGAGGCAGACCGGATGCTGGACATGGGCTTCGTGCGGGACGTGACCCGCATCCTGGACCAGCTCAAGCACCGCAGAAACCTGGGCATGTTTTCCGCCACCATCAGCCGGGAGGTCATGGACATCTCCTGGGTGTACCAGCGGGACCCGGTGGAGATCACCGTCCGCCCGGTGGAGGAGTCCAAGCCGGACATCACCCAGTACCGCATTGATCTGGACGGCCGGGAGCAGAAGCTGGACACCATCGCGGCCCTCATCACCCACGGGGAGTACGAGCGGGCCATCGCCTTCTGCAACACCAAGAACATGACCGACCGGCTGGCCGGCCTGCTGAAGATGCGGGGCATCTCCTGCGAGGCCATCCACGGCGACATTCAGCAGCGCATCCGGGAGAAGACCCTGGAGAAGTTCAAGCGGGGCGAGATCAAGGTGCTGGTGGCCACCGACGTGGCCGCCCGGGGCCTGGACATCGACGACGTGGACGCGGTGTTCAACTACGACGTGCCCGACGAGCTGGAGAACTACACCCACCGCATCGGCCGCACCGGCCGGGCCAAGCGCCACGGTGTGGCCTACACCTTCATCGCCACCATCACCGAGGGCATCCGCATGGACGATATCGTGCGCAACACCAAGGCGGAGGTGCAGCGGCTCAGATACGACGCCGACGGCTGCCTCATGCTGGTGGAGGACGGCAAATAATTTTCATGGATTTTTAAGAAAGCCCGAAGGACTTTTTAACCCCTCCCGTGGTATCCTATGTCCAGAATTCGAAATCACCTCGGGAGGATTTTCAGATGAACGAGACAAAAAAGCTGTACCGGCTGGATCACGGCGCTCTGGCTGGCGTGTGCGGCGGCGTGGCCGAGTACTTTAAATGTGGACGCCAACCTGGTGCGCCTCATCTGGGTGGCGCTGTGCTTCGCGGGCACCGCAGGGCTGTGGCTCTATGTGGCGGCGGCCCTGCTGCTGCCCAAGAAGAGCCAGGTCTACCCCGGCTGGTGAGGACAACGGAAAAATCCGGCACGGCGGCCGCCCGAGGGGCGGCCGCCGTGCTTCTGTTATCGGTATTCGGAGGAGGCATTGACATGAATTTTTATGAGCGGGTCTATGAGCTGGTCCGGCGCATCCCGGCGGGGAAGTGCGCCTCCTACGGGCAGCTCGCCCTGATGCTGGGCAATCCCAGGGCCTCCCGGGCGGTGGGCTACGCCATGCGGGCCTGCCGCACGCCCGGCGTGCCCTGCCACCGGGTGGTGCGTGCCGACGGCTCCACCACCCCGGCATTTGGCCCCGGCGTCCAGCGGGCGATGCTGGAGGCAGAGGGGGTGCCCTTCACCGCCGACGGCCGGGTGGAGCTGGGCGGCTGCCGGTGGGACGGTGCCTGACGGGTTTTGCTTGCCATTTGCGGACGGGCGTGATATCATTTCGGCATACTAGGAATTTAAGGAGACGAAACCTGCATGATCGAATTCCATGCGCCCACCCCGGCGGACAAGGCCTGGGTGGATGAACTGCTCGCCCGGGGCAACTACCGGGGGTGCGACTATAACTTTACCAATCTCTACGTCTGGAGCCGGGCCTATAACCAGCGCATCGCCCGGGTGGACGATTTTCTGGTGACCCATGTGTGCGGCCGCCTGGGGTGCAGCTATATGTACCCTGCGGGCTCCGGAGACATTGCCGCCGTCATCCGTGCGCTGGAGGCCGACGCGGCGGAGAAGGGGGAGCCCCTGCGCCTGGTGTGCCTCACGCCCCGGCAGATGGCGGAGCTGGAGGAATTTTTCCCCGGCCGGTTCGCCTACACCGCGGACCGGGACGGCTACGACTACCTTTACGAGGTGGAGCGGCTGGCCGAGCTGGGGGGCAAGAAGCTCCACGCCAAGCGCAACCACATCAACCGCTTTGTAGAGAACAACCCCACCTGGACCTACGAGGAGATCACCCCGGCCACCCTGCCCGAGTGCCTGGAGATGGACAAGGAGTGGTACCGCCGCTCCCTCCAGCGGGAGGGAGACGCCGAGGAGCGGGATCTGGGAGACGAGGGAATCGCCCTGCGCACCGCCATGGAGCACTATGAGGAGCTGGGCCTGGAGGGCGGCCTCATCCGGGTATACGGCGAGGTGGTGGCCTTCACCATCGGTGACAGGCTGTCCGCCGACACCTACGACGTGCACTTCGAGAAGGCCTACGGCGAGCTTCAGGGGGCCTACGCCATGATCAACCGGGAGTTCGCCCGCTGGGTGCGGGCCCGCCACCCGGAGATCCGGTACCTCAACCGGGAGGACGACATGGGCGTGGAGGGCCTGCGCAAAGCCAAGCAGAGCTATTACCCCGACCTGATGGTGGAAAAGCACACGGCGGTTATGAAGTGACGGTTTTTGAAGCGATAAGAAAGGAGCAGCTTATGTTGGAGATGCGTCCCGGCCGTCCGGAGGAGGTTCCGGCCCAGAAGGCGCTGTGGAAGGCGGCCTTTGGGGACGAGGACCGCTATATCGACTGGTTCTACGAGTGCTGCGGGGGCTCAGCCGACGTTCTTGAGGTGGTGGAGGAGGGGCGGCTGGCCTCCATGCTGGCCCTGCTGCCCCAGACGTTGACCCTGCCCGGCGGCGGAACCGCCTCGGGCTGGTATATCTACGCCCTGGCCACCGACCCCGGGGCGCGCAGCAAGGGCTACGGCCGGCAGCTTCTCCGCTTCGTGGACGGCTATCTGGCCGAGCGGGGAGCGGACTGCGTTACCACTGTGCCCGCCGAGCCAAGCCTGTTCAAATTCTTCGGCACAGTGGGCTTTGCGCCCTGCTTTTCCACCCGGAAGCTGGAGCTGCTCAAGAGCATGCTCCAGCCCGCGGCGGAGGGCGACCGGGCAGAACCCGTGGAGCCGGGGGAGTACAACGCCATCCGGCGCCGCCTGCTGGAGGGGGCGCCCGCCGTGGACTACCCGGAGGAGCTGATCCGCTACCAGCAGGGCATGGGCCGCCTGTCGGGGGGCGGGCTGTACCGGTTGAGCGTGGACGGCGCGGAGGGCTGCGCCGCCGCCGAGTACACCGACGGGGAGAGTGTGCTGTTCAAGGAGCTGCTGCTGTCCCCGGACAAGATGGGCCGCGGGCTGGCGGCGCTGGAACGGGTACTCCCCGGGGCGCGCTGCTATGTGCGCACCCCTGCCCTGTGGGATGGCATGAAGGGTAGCTACCTCCAGCCCTTCGGTATGATTAAGTGGTACAGCGCCGAAAAGCGGGCGCTCTGGGGGGAGGGCACCCACGGCTATATGGGCCTGGGCTTCGACTGAGCGGAGCCCATGGCGGGCGCGGACATCGGTCCGTGCCCGCCTTTTTGCAATTTATGCAGAAAAGCGATTCAAGCGGTGGGAATTGCATGCCCGGCCGAAATTGCATAAAAAGGGCGAATAGGTGAATAATATACGGAATATTTAAATTCCACACTATGAAAAAAGGCGGTTTTTTGGCTGGCACAACTCGAAAAGCGTCTGACAGCGAAATAATATGTGGACAGATAAGCGGAAAATTGTCTTTGTATGAAGGACACATGCAAGATTAGGGGGAGTTTCCATCAAATTTGGAGGGCCATACTCTTGACGCATGGGACAAATTACGATAAAATGGAGAAACGCTTACGATGGGGCAGTTTCGATTGCGTGAACAGAGAATAATATGGGAAGTGAAAGAATGGCAAAATACATTGTGAAACGGGTGATCATGGCCCTCATCACCATTCTGGTCGTTGCCTGCGTCACCTTCGTCCTGATGATGTCCGTGCCGGGCAGCCCGTTCAACGACGAAAAGATTACGCCGGAGCAGAAGGCGGCCATGGAGGCCAAGTACGGGATGGATGACCCCCTTGGGGTTCAGATGCTGCGCTACCTCAAGGGAGTCATCGTGGACCAGGACTTCGGTGTCTCCCTGAAGATGCAGAAGGACCGTCCGGTGCTGGACATCATCACGGAGAAGTTCCCCCTCTCCGCAAAGATCGGCGTCATCGCTCTGGTATGGGCCGTGGCGGTGGGCATACCATTGGGCTGTCTGGCGGCCTACAACCGGGGAAAATGGGTGGACAGCGTCTTACGGGTGGTGTGTACCCTGGGTGTGTCCATGCCCGGCTTCGTGGTGGCCACCTTCCTGCTGATGCTTTTCTGCAATGATGGGGCGCCCTTTAAATTCATGGGCATCAACGTTATTTTTGACGCCTCCCAGGGGGCCAAGGCCTACCTGATGCCCTGTCTGGCCCTGGGCCTTTACCCCATGTGCTATATTGCCCGCCTGACCCGCTCCTCCATGCTGGACGCCCTGGGCCAGGACTATATCAAGACCGCGCGGGCCAAGGGCCTGCTGACCCCCAGGATCATCTTCAAGCACGCCCTGCGCAATGGTGTCATCCCCGTCATCACCTACCTGGGCCCCCTCACCGCCTTCACCCTGGTGGGCGGCTTCGTGGTGGAGACCGTCTACACCATTCCCGGCCTGGGCCGCTATCTGGTGCAGTCCGTGCAGAACCGCGACTACTTCATCATCATGGGCACCACCATCTTCCTGGCGACCCTGGTGGTCATCATGAACCTGGTGGTTGACATCCTCTACCGCGTGGTGGACCCCCGCATCGATCTGACGAAAGGAGAGTAAAAATGGCAGAGAAACAGAAAAAAGCTGTCTTTGGCTCCCTTCAGCCCGATGTGGACCCCCTGCTGGAGCTGAACGACCTGACGGCGGCGGACTTCGCCCCGGCTACCAGCGGGGAGAAGGAGGACTTCATCCAGCAGCGCAAGAGCGTATCCTACTGGGCGGATGCCTGGCGCCGCCTGCGCAAGAACGTGGTGGCCATGGTGGCCCTGGGCGTGATTGTACTGTTGGTGCTGTTCGCTTTTGTTGGCCCCATGCTGGTACCCTACGGATACGACCAGTTCAACGCCGGCGCAGAGAACCTCTACCCCTGGCATTACTCCCTTGAGGCCCAACAGGCCTATAAGGAGGCCACCTCCTCCCAGGACCCCGACGAGGCCGTTGCCGCCGCTGAAGCGGAGGCGGCCGCCCGCGGCGAGGAGCTCAGCAGCAAGGACAAGGCGCTCATCCGCGCCCAGGCCAAGGCCGGCGGCGGCGCCGAGTACGAGGGTATGAGCGAGGAGGAGATCTACAAGGCCCTGGGCTACTCCGCCCAGCCCTTCGGCTACTCCAACGACGAGCTGCAGCGCATCGCCGACGGCGAGAAGGTGTTCCCCCATGTGTTCGGCACCGACCGCTACGGCCGCGATATCATGGTGCGCACCATGTTTGCCACCCGAGTGTCCATGATCATCGGCCTCACCGCCGCGCTGATCGTGCTGGTCATCGGTGCGCTCTACGGCTCCATCTCCGGCTTCTTCGGCGGTACGGTGGATGTGGTCATGCAGCGCATCGTGGACGTTATCTACTCCCTGCCTGACGTGCTGATCATCCTGCTTATCGCCACGGCCATGGGCCCCCATGTCACCCAGTTCATCACCGACCACCAGGGCTTCTTCCTGGCGGAGTTCTTCAAGAAGGTGGGCCCCAACCTGATGGGCATGTTCATTGCCTTTGCCTGCCTGTATTGGGTGGGTATGAGCCGCATCATCCGCGGCCAGATCCTCACCCTCAAGAAACAGGAATACGTGACCGCGGCCCGTGCCCTGGGCGCCTCCAGCGGCCGGATCATCAAGCGGCACCTGCTGCCCAACTGCATCGGCCAGATCGTGGCCACCACCTGCCTGCAGATCCCGTCCGCCATCTTCACTGAGTCCTTCATGTCCTTCCTGGGCGTGGGCGTGCTGGCTCCCCTGACCAGCCTGGGCTCTATGTGCTCCGACGCGCTGGGCGGCATCAGCACCTACCCCTACCGTTTGATCATTCCCGCTATCATCATCAGCATTATGATCCTGTCCTTCAACCTGTTTGGCGACGGCCTGCGGGACGCCCTGGATCCCCGTCTGAAGAAATAAGAGAGGAGGAGACAATCAATGGAACAGAACGAAAAGTCCGGCAAGCTGCTGGAAGTCAAGGACCTGCGGGTCTCCTTCTTTACCCCTGCGGGTGAGGTCAAGGCCGTCAGCGGCATCAGCTATGACCTGGATTACGACGAGGTCATGGGCATTGTGGGAGAGTCCGGCTCCGGCAAGAGCCAGGAGGCTTACTCCATCATGGGCCTGCTCCAGTCCCCCGGCAAGGTCATCGGCGGTTCCATCACCTTCGAGGGCCGGGATGTTCTGGCCTTCAGCAAGAAGGAGATGGCCTCCTTCCGGGGCAGCGAGGTGGCCATGATTTTCCAGAACCCAATGACCTGCCTCAATCCCGTTTACACCGTGGGCAACCAGCTCATCGAGGCCCTGCGGGCCCACGACAAGAAAATCTCCAAGGCCGACGCCGCCAAGCGGGCCATGGAGATGCTGGAGCTGGTGGGCATCAACAACGTGGCCAAGCGGATGAAGCAGTACCCTCACGAGTTCTCCGGCGGCATGCGCCAGCGTGTCATGATCGCCATGGGCCTCATCTGCCACCCCAAGCTGCTGATTGCCGACGAGCCCACCACTGCTCTGGACGTGACCATTCAGGCCCAGATTCTGGAGCTCATGAAGGAGCTCCAGAAGAAGACTCACATGGGCATTATCTTCATCACCCACAACCTGGGCGTGGTGGCTGAGATCTGCGACAAGGTCTCCGTCATGTATGCCGGCAAGATCGTGGAGCAGGGGCCGGTGGACGACATCTTCTACAAGCCCGGCCACCCCTACACCGTGGGCCTGCTGCGCTCCATGCCCCGCGTGGACGCCGAGAGCTATGAGCGGCTGATCCCCATCGAGGGTACGCCCGTGGACATGCTCAATCCCCCCGAGGGCTGCCCCTTCGCCCCCCGGTGTGAGCATGCCATGAAGATCTGCCTGCAGAAGATGCCCCCCTACGTGGAGCTGGGCGAGGGCCACCGCTCCGCCTGCTGGCTGCGGGTGCAGGATCAGCTCGACAAGGCCGGACAGGAGAAGCCGGTACAGGATCAGGAGGTGAGCGGCCGTGAGTGAGAAGAATGACATCCTGGTTCAAGTGGACCACCTGAAAAAATACTTTCCGGTCAAGGGCGTTCACGGGCCCGGCGTCCAGGCGGTGGAGGACGTGTCCCTCTTTATCCGCCGGGGCGAGACCCTGGGTCTGGTGGGCGAGTCCGGCTGCGGCAAGACCACCCTGGGCCGAACCATTCTCCAGCTCTACACCCCCACCTCCGGCCGCATCGAGTACGGCGGCGAAACCATTTTCGAGGGACAGGATCCCTGGCCCGCCGGTGAGAACGGTGAGAAGCAGCACGTCAAGGTTCCCAAGTGCAGGCAGGTCAATATGCTGCCCTATCGCCGCAAGATGCAGATTATCTTCCAGGACCCCTCCGCCTCTCTGGACCCCCGCATGACAGTGGGCGAGATCATCGGCGAGGCTCTGGACATCCATAAGCTCTGCTCCTCAAAAGCCGAGCGCACCGACCGGATCAAAGAGCTGCTGGGCATGGTGGGCCTGAACACCGAGCACGCAAACCGCTATCCCCACGAGTTCTCCGGCGGCCAGCAGCAGCGCGTGGGCATTGCCCGCGCCCTGGCAGTCAAGCCCGAGTTCATCGTCTGCGACGAGCCCATCTCCGCTCTGGATGTGTCCATCCAGTCCCAGGTGGTCAACATGCTGGAGGACATGCAGCAGGAGCTGGGCCTGACGTACCTGTTCATTGCCCACGACCTGTCGGTGGTGCGCCATATCTCCAACCGCATCGGCGTCATGTACCTGGGCTCCCTGGTGGAGCTGGCCGAGAGCTATGAGCTCAACAAGAATCCTCTCCACCCCTACACCAAGACCCTGCTTTCCGCCGTTCCGGTGCCAGACCCCGAGGTCAGCCGCCAGCGCCAGCGCATCGTGCTGGAGGGCGATATTCCCTCCCCCATGCACCCGCCCAAGGGCTGCCGGTTCCACACCCGCTGCCCTTACGCCACCGACAAGTGCAAGGAGGCCGTGCCGGAGTTCAAGGAGCACGCGCCTGGGCACTGGGCCGCGTGTCACCTGCTGGGGTAAGCGAGGTTCCGGCACAGTGGTTTTGCCGACGGCGGGGGCAAGCCCCCGCCCTACGTGACGGTCGGTTTCGGTCCCCCTCGGAGAGCGGAGGGGGTATCGCGCCGCAGGCGCGTATCCAGGGGGAACTGGTTCCCCCTGGAAGGCGCGGCTTTGGAGCGAAGCGACACATTTCCCGCAGGAAATGTCCGCGCCTTTACTGGGCCGCGTGCCACCTGCTGGGCTGATTTCAGAGCCTTGCCGTGATTTGAAGCAGACAGTATCTGGTAAAGTGCGGCTTTACAAAGCGTCTGCCATGTGCTATAATGTAGACTATTAAAGACAAATGTATTTTTGCAATGGACAGGGGTACCCCTGTCCGCTGCCCCGGAACGGGGCAGCGATACATAGTGTATCAATGCTTTTGGGCATTTTGGTACAAAATAGAGGATCACAATTGATTGGAGGTACAAAGCGAATGAAGAAGAGCAGAGTCCTTGCTCTGGGCCTGACCGCTGCGCTGTCCGTGTCCCTGCTGGCCGGCTGCGGCACCGGAGATACCCAGACCACCCCGACTCCCGAGGGGAGCACTCCCGTGGAGACCGGCACCACCGGTGCTGCGAACGAGCTGAACGTGTGCTTCGCGTCCGAGCCCGAGACCATGGATCCCAGCATGAACCGTACTGTGGACGGCAACGTTATGATTACCCACCTGTTTGAGGGCCTCTACAAGTGGGTGGACAGCGATCCCTCCGGCGACGGGCGCAACGGCGCTACCGCCGTGCTGGAGCCCGGCATGGCCGCCGAGGAGCCCACTGTCACTCCGAATGAGGACGGTACCTATACCTACACCTTCAAGCTGCGTGAGGATGCCAAGTGGTCTGACGGCCAGCCCGTGACCGCCAACGACTTCGTGTACTCCTGGCGCCGCCTGGTGGATCCCGCCACCGCCTCTCCCTACAACACCATTATCGCCATGGTAAAGAACGCCAACGAGATCATCGCCGGCGAGCTGCCCAAGGAGGAGCTGGGCGTCGCCGCTCCCGACGAGCACACCTTTGAGGTCACTCTGACCTACAACTGCCCTTACTTCCTGGACATCTGCGCGTTCCCCAACTGCATGCCTCTGCGTGAGGACATCGTGGAGGGCAACGCCACCTGGACCCAGGATCCCAGCACCTATGTGACCAACGGCGCGTTCAAGATGGCCTCCTGGACCCACGACGCCGAGATCGTCATGGTGCCCAACGAGAACTACTATGACGCCTCCAGCATCACCCTGGAGAAGCTGACCTTCAAGCTGATGGACGATGCCAACGCCCAGCTCACCGCGTTCAAGAACGGCGACCTGGACTACATGCAGAATCCTCCCCCGGATGAGCTGGCCACGCTGCTGACTGACGGCACCGTGATCCCCGGCGACTATCTGGGCAGCTACTACGCCTGCTTCAACAACACCAAGGAGCCCTTCAACAATCCCCTGGTGCGCAAGGCTTTCTCCCTGGCTATCGACCGCAACTACATCGTGGAGCAAGTGACGCAGGCCGGCGAGATTGCCGCTGACGCCTGGGTGCCCGTAAGCGTGGTAGACGCCGAGGGTACCTCCGGCGACGATTTCCGCACTGTGGGCGGCAGCTACTGGAGCGTGTCCAAGGACGACTATGAGGCCAACTGCGAGGAGGCCCGGAAGCTGCTGGCCGAGGCCGGTTATGAGAACGGCGTGGGCTTCCCCGAGACCACCTACCTGTACAACACCGACGACAAGCACCAGGCCGTGGCCGAGGCCCTCCAGTCCATGTGGAAGAACGTCCTGGGCGTTGAGGTCACTCTGAATAACCAGGACTGGAACGTGTTCCTGGAGACCCGTTCCAAGGGCGACTACAGCATCTGCCGCAACGGCTGGATTGCCGACTACAACGACCCCGTGTCCTTCCTGGATATGTTTATGACCGACAACGGCAACAACGACGCTCACTACTCCAACGCGGAGTACGACGCCATCATGACCAAGGTCCTGAGCGACTCCGACGCTGCTGGCCGTATGGAGCTGATGCACCAGGCCGAGGATCTGCTCGTGGGCGAGGACCAGGCCATTGCCCCCCTGTATTATTACTCTCAGCCTTACATGGTGGCGGACGATGTCCACGGTATGTACTACACCCCGCTGGGCAACTTCCTGTTCTTCCACGCTACCAAGGGTTAAATTCCTCTCTGATTGGACAAAAGGGCGGAGCCGCATGGCTCCGCCCTTTCTTTTTTGTGTGCTTTGACGAATGAATAAATATTGCATTTTTATGAATATGATGTATAATAAGAACATCAAAAAAGCCCACGCAGGGCACACAAGGAATAGGAGAGAATGCACTATGAAAAGTAAGAAGCTGGCCGCCCTCGGCCTGACCGCAGTTCTGTCCCTCGGTCTGCTGACCGCCTGCTCCGGAGGCAGCGACGACACCAACGAAACCCCCGCCGGCAGCACGCCCCCTGTGACAGAAAGCGGCGCGCCCGCCGCCGACAGTCCCGCCAACTGGACCTCCGCTGACGCCCTGGCTACCGCCAAGATCGCGGTACAGGAGGGCACCACCGGCGACGCACTGGTGAGCGATACTTACCCCGATGCCACAGTCAGCCGCTTCAAGGCGGTCACTGCCTGCGGCATGGAGCTGCTCAACGGCCGCGTGGACTGCGTGGTGGTGGATTCCCTGCCCGCCCAGAAGCTGGTGGAGGCCAACGCCGACAAAATGATGATCCTGCCCTTCGCCGCCTCCGACACCAAGGAGGCCTATGCCATCGGCCTGCCCAAGGGCTCCGAGCTCACCGAGGAGTTCAACGCCGCCATGGAGACCCTGAACGAGAACGGCACCTACGACCTGCTGGTGCAGAAGCACATTTCCAACGAGGATGTAGAGCTGCCCGAGCTGCCCTCCTATGAGTCCAAGGGCACCCTGACCATGGGCACCAATGCCGAGTTCGAGCCCTTTGAGTACGTGGGCGACGACGGCGAGACCCTGATGGGCTTCGATATCGACTACGCCAAGTACCTGTGCGCCACCATGGGCTATGATCTGGAGATTGAGAACATGGACTTCGACGCCCTGCCCGGCGCCCTGCAAAGCGGCAAGGTGGACTTCCTGGCCGCCGGCATCTCCATCACCGAGGAGAAGCAGCAGGTCATGGACTTCACCAACGAGTACTACGAGGCTACCCAGGCGATCGTGGTGCTGAAATAAACAAAGCCAACTAAAAAGTGGAAAGCCTGCGCCGCATTGGGCGGCGCAGGCTCTCCCTGTGTTTTGGAAAAAACGAAAAAGGAGGTTTTTCGGTGGAGCTGTTTCTACAAGAGCTTGCCAAGCTGGGTGACCGCTTCTACCTGGCGTTTGTCGCCGCCGACCGCTGGAAGCTCTATCTCTCCGGCCTGGGGAACACACTGGCCATTACCCTCGGCGCCATCTGCATCAGCACGGTGCTGGGAATGCTCCTCTGTTTGATGAAAATTTCCCGGTACAGGATTCTGCGCGGCCCTGCCAAGGCGTACATCGACGTCATCCGCGGCATCCCCGTGGTGGTGCAGCTCATGTTTATTTACTTCGTGGTGCTGGTCACCTGGACCAACAAGACAGCGGTGGGCATCATCGCCTTCGGCCTCAACTCCGCGGCCTATACGGCGGAGATTTTCCGCTCCGGCATCCTTGCGGTGGACAAGGGGCAGATGGAGGCGGGACGCAGCTTGGGCCTGACCCACGGACAGACGATGTGGAGCATCATCTTCCCCCAGGGCATCAAGAACTGCCTGCCCACCTATGCCAGCGAGTTTATTGTGCTGGTGAAGGAGACCGCCGTGGTGGGGTACATCGGTATGACCGACCTGACCAAGGCATATTCCACGGTACAGAGCCGTACCATGGACGCCATGCCGCCGCTGATTATCATTGCCGTCGTCTACTTCTGCATTACGAAGGTACTTTCCGTCATCTTTGCCAAAATGGAAAGGAGGCTGAGGGAAAGTGATCGCCGTTGAACACCTGACCAAGCGCTTTGGAAAGAACCTGGTTCTGGACGATATCTCCGAGACCATCGAGCAGGGGGAAAAGGTGGTCATCATCGGGCCCTCCGGCTCCGGAAAGTCCACCTTCCTGCGCTGCATGAACCTGCTGGAGACCCCCACCTCCGGCACAATCTCCTTTGAGGGGATCGTGATCAACGACCGCAAGACCGACATCAATGCCATCCGCCGCCAGATGGGCATGGTGTTCCAACACTTCAACCTGTTCCCCAACATGACGATTCGGAAAAATATCACCCTGGCCCCGGTCAAGACCAAGCTCATGAGCCAGGAGGAGGCCGACGCCGAAGCGGAGAAGCTGCTGGACCGGGTGGGTCTCAAGGACCGGGCGGACTCCTATCCCATTCAGCTCTCCGGCGGGCAGAAGCAGCGCATCGCCATTGTGCGGGCCCTGGCCATGAAGCCCAAGGTCATGCTCTTTGATGAGCCCACCTCCGCCCTGGACCCCGAGATGGTGGGCGAGGTGCTGGAGGTCATGAAGGAGCTGGCCGACGAGGGCATGACCATGGTGGTGGTCACCCACGAGATGGGCTTTGCCCGGGAGGTGGGCACCCGAGTCCTGTTCATGGACGGCGGCCACATCCTGGAGCAGAACGAGCCCCACGCCTTTTTCGCCAATCCGAAGGAGGAGCGCACCAAGGAGTTTTTGTCCAAGGTGCTGTAAAAATATGCAGAAGGGCCGTCCAGCTGTATCGGATGGCCCTTTTTTACACACCGATTACAGGAGCTTTACTTGTGGTGGCGGGACGGCTGTGCTACAATGCAGATATGTGGACGGACTGCCCTGCCCGCTCAGAGATGAAAGGAGAGACCCCAGATATGAAGCACTTCCGTATTCCTGTCCTAGCGCTAGCTACGGCCATCAGTTTATCGCTGGCTGTGCCGGCCGCCGCCGCAGTCAGCGATGCCTCCGGCACCTATGCCGAGAGTATCCAGCGCTTAGCCGAAGAGGGCGTCATCCGGGGCGACGGTACCGGTGCCTACCGTCCCGACGATCTCCTAACCCGCTCTGACGCGGCCTCCTTACTCTATGAGGCATTTGATCTAGTACCGGTATTCCTCATGGAGGCCCCCGTCCCCGAGGTCAATGAGGACGGCACTGTGCCCGAGCCGGTGACCAAGCAGTTCTACTCTACCGACACCACCGTGGCTACCCTGGCTGCGGTGCTCATGCCTGCCGCCCCCGATGCCGTGGGCACTTGGGCGGAGACTGCGGCTAACACCGTGCTAGAGGCCCGTCTCATGGATCAGATCGACGGGGAGTTTTGCGGTGAGCAAACCATGACCCGCGACGACTTCGCTCTGGCGGTGATGAAGGCTGTCTATGGCGCGGACAAGAACATGGACTTTCTAGCCCAGGGCGCTGAGGACGGCCTGCTGCCCGCCGACCTGCCCCTGAACGGTACGGCGATCACCCGGGGCGAAGCGGCCTATATACTGGACAGCGCCATCAAGGATCTGACCATCATCACCACCATGTCAACCTCTGATATCCACGGTCACATGATGTCCTATACCCCCTCCGGCTCCAGCAGCGAGGTGGGCGGCTCGGCTAAGGCGGCCTGGCTCTTTGACGAGGCCGAGCGCCGCAACCCCAACACCCTGATCCTGGACGGTGGAGACTCCCCCTACAACACCGACCTGGCCAACATGTCCCAGGGCCAGTCCAGCGTGGACGTGATGAACGCCCAAGGCTATGATGCCACCGTGTTGGGCAACCACGACTTCGATTATGCCTTTGACAATCTGCTCTCCCTGGCGGAGCGGGCGGAGTACGCCATGCTCTCCGCCAACACCTACTGGAAGGATGGTACCTACCCTGAGCAGTTCGCCCCCTACATCGTCAAGGAGGTGGGCGGACTGAATGTGGCCATTGTGGGTCTGACCGACGACGGCAGCAAGGCTACCACCCACTACTCCAACACCCAGGACATTGACTTTCACGACCACTGGGAGGTGGGGCAGCAAGTGGTGGATCAGGCCAATGAGGAGGCCGATCTGGTTATCATGCTGGCGCATCTCCACGGTGCCAACAACGAGGTACCCACCCGTATCGACGGCATCGACATGGAGGTCGGCGGCGGAAACGACACCTTTGGCCGCCCCTTGAACATCGAGGGCACTGTGGTGATCAATCCCGGCGGCGTAGGCACCTGTGTCAACCAGACGAACCTAAATGTGAAGGACGGGGAGCTACTGGGCTACACCTTCAACCAGATCATCCTCTCCTCCGATGTGCCTGAGGATCCCGAGGTCAAGACCATCATCGCCGACTACCAGGCGGATCTGGATGCCCAGATGGAGGTGGTCATCGGCCGGTGCGCCTCCGATATCCCTTGGTCCAGTGCCCTGGTCCGCGCCCAGGAGAGCCCCCTGGGTAACTTGGCCGCCGATGCCCTGCGGGACTACTGTGACGCCGACATCGCCATCCAGAACGGCGGCGGCATCCGGGCTGGCCTAACCGCCGGTGACGTGACTGTGGGCGACATCTTCGGCATGTTGCCCTTCGACAACAAGGTCACCCTGGTGGAGGTCACCGGCCAGACCGTGTGGGAGGCCCTGGAGAACGGTGTGGATGCCTATCCAGAGCTCAACGGCAAGTTCCCCCAGGTTTCCGGAATCCAGTATACTTTTGACGCCTCCAAGCCTGTCGGCGAGCGCATCGTCTCCGTTACCATGGTTGACGGTACCCCTCTGGATCTGGACGCTTGGTACACTCTGGCCTGCAACGACTTCATGTGTGGCGGCGGTGACGGGTACACCATGCTTAATGTGCTCAACCCCGACGGCGCCTCCTCCAACAGTGAGACTGCCACCCAGGAGCTGCCCGGCTGCAGGCTGGTATACCGCACCAACGACTACTACCGCACCGTGATCTCCCGGTACATCCAGGAGCAGGGTACCGTCGCTCCCGACATGGAAGGGCGCATCACAATCCTGAATCCCCAGGATGTCAACGGTACCCTGAGCTGAACGGACCGCCCCCAGGATAAGGGAACCGACGAATGAAAAACGCCGCCCCGGCTGTGCCGGGGCGGCGTTTTTAGCCGCTGATCGGATTATTCAGCGGAGATCATATAGTAGTATACGGGCTGACCGCCGGAGAGCAGGGTAATCTCGGCGTTGGGACAACACTCGGTAAAGAGCTTGAGGGCCTTCTGGGCCTCCTTCTCGCTGACGTCCTGGCCGTAGAAGATGTTGATGAACTCGGCGCTCTGCTGGGCCTCGGCCTCCGCCAGACGGCGGAGCAGCTTCTCCAGCTTCCGGTCGGTGCCGAAGAGCTGGTGCTCCGTCAGGGCCAGGTAGTCGCCCCGCTTGATGGCAAAGCCGTCGAAGTCGCTATCCCGGGCGGCGTAGGTAATCTCGGAGGTGTGTACCCGGCCGATGGCCTCCGCCATGGCGGCGCGGTTGTCCTCCACCTCCGCCTCGGGATCCATCACCATCAGGGCGGAGATGCCCTGGGGGATCGTCTTGGTGGGGAGCACCACCACCTGCTTGCCCTCCACCAGGCGGACGCACTGCTCGGCCGCCATGATGATGTTCTTGTTGTTGGGCAGGACGAAGACCACCTCGGCGGGGGTAGCGTCGATCTCCCGCAGGATGTCGTCGGTGGAGGGGTTCATGGTCTGGCCGCCGCTGATGACGCCGTCGGCCCCCAGATCGCGGAACACCGCGGCCAGGCCGTCGCCCGCCGCCACGGCCACCACGCCGTACTTCTTCTCCGGCGGGGCGATCTTCCGTACCCCGTGATTCCCCTCCAGCTCGGCCTCCACCGCGTCCAGATCGTCGGTGCTCTGGATGTGGCGGCCGGCGGCCAGATCCTCCGCCTGGGTGCGCATGTTCTCAATCTTGGCCAGCTCCAGGGTGCCGTACTTCTGGGCCTCGGTGAGGGCGGCGCCGGGAATGTCGGTGTGGACGTGGACCTTGAAGCAGTCGTCGTCCTCGCCGATGACCAGACTGTCGCCGATGCTGTTCAGATAGGCCTCAAAGGCCTCAAGCCCCTTGTGGGGAGAGGTTTTGCGGACAATGAACACGGTGTCGAAGGTGAAGGTGATCTCCTCCGCGGCAATGGCCGCGTAGTCGGTCTTGCTCTCCACCTTCGCCTCCCCCTCGCCGTCCCCCTCGGGCATAGGCACGCCCCGCAGGGAGTCCAGCATGCCCTGGAGGATCACCAGGAAGCCCTTGCCGCCGGCGTCCACCACACCGGCCTTCTTCAGGACGGGGTTCATCTCGGTGGTGTGCTCCAGGGCGAGCTGCCCCTCGGCGATGGCGGCCTCCAGCACGGCCTCCGGGTCGTTGGGGGTCTGGCGGGCCGCGTCGGCGGCCCTGGCCGCCGTCAGGCGGGAGACGGTGAGGATGGTGCCCTCGGCGGGCTTCATCACCGCCTTGTAGGCGGCGGCCACGCCGAAGTCCAGGGCGATGGCCAGATCGCGGCCGTCGATGCTGTCCTTGTCCTTGACCGCCTTGGCAAAGCCGCGGAAGAGCAGGGACAGAATGACGCCGGAGTTGCCCCGGGCGCCCCGCAGCAGGGCGGAGGCATTGGTGGCGGCGGCCTCGCCCACGGTGTGGGGCTGCTTCTTGCGCAGCTCCGCCGCGGCGGTGCCGAGAGTCAGGCTCATGTTGGTGCCGGTGTCCCCGTCGGGCACGGGGAAGACGTTCAGTTCGTTGATCTGCTGCTTCTGCAGATTGAGGGAGGCCGCCGCGTGGATCATGGCCTGGGCAAACGACGCTCCGTCAATGCTCTCTCTCATATCGGTTGTTCCTTCCTTTCGATGGGCGCGGGCCGTTTCAGCCGATGACCATGGAGTCGATGCACACATCCACGCTGCGCACCTCGGCGCCCGTGGTGCGGCTGACGATATAGCGAACCTCGCTCATGATGGAGCGGCTCACCGCCATCAGGTTGACCCCGTTGTCCACCATAATATGCAGCTCGATGGAGACGGAGGAGTCCTCGTTGTAAGTGACCTTGACGCCCTTACCCATGGACTCCCGGCGCAGCAGATGCACCAGACCGTCGGTCTTGGAGCGCATCGCCATGCCCTTGACGCCGTAGCAGTTGGTGGCAGCCGCACCGGTGATGTTGGTGAACACGTCGCTGCTGATGGTGATCTCGCCCTTTTCGGTTTGGAGCTTCATGGACGCATCCTTCCTTTCCGTGGGAAAATGCAAGCGTACACCCGCCGGAGCGGGGGCAGAATGGATCCCATTTATTCTCTTATTGTATTCTATTTTGCCTCAAATTACAAGGGAAAAAAGTTTCAAGAAAGTGGGAGGGGACACTTGTATTTTGCACCGGAAACGTGTACACTGGAAGCATACGGCACAGAGTGTCAACGCAGAAGGAGGCTTTCTGTCCATGAAGAAGTTGTTCGGGGCCCTTGTGAAGCTCTTTTCCCTGCTGGCTGTCCTGGGCGCACTGCTCTATGCGGCGGTGCTCTACTGGGACAAGATCATGGCCGTGGTGGCCAAGCTGAGAGGCATGCTGCCCGGCCTGTCCACCGCCGCTGTGGACGACTCCGAGGCGGAGGACTACGCCGACTGGGAGATGTAACCGCATCGGGGGCCGCTATGGTCACATAATTTTGTTATGTGACCATAGCGGCCCTTTTTCATGCCCTGCGGGCCTTTACTTACTGAAAAACGATGTGATATAATAACACCAATATTTTGATACGTCATGTTTGAAACCAGAAAGGAGGAGGCGTCCGTGGAGGAAATCCGCGAGCTGAAGGAGCGCCTCGAGCGTGAGCGCCCGGTGGAGTGGGAGGCATTTCCCGACATCGGCCTGTATATGGACCAGCTCATTTCCTATATGCCCCGTCAGCTCATCCACTATGGGGAGGGGGAGAGCCTTACCTCCGCCATGGTCAACAACTATATCAAGGACGGGGCCATGCCCCGGGCCGAGGGAAAGCGGTACTCCCGCACCCACCTGGCCTATCTGACCGCCCTGTGCGCCCTCAAGCAGGTGCTCTCGGTGAAGGACGCGGGGCTGCTGCTGGCTGCCGCGTCGGAGGGGCGGCCGCCCCAGAAGCTGTACGAACAGTTTCGGGAGGAGCTGGACCGGGCGCTGGACGTGACGGCGGGCAGCCTGGACGGCAGCGCCGAGGCGGAGGAGCTGCCCGGCCTGGCCCTGGCCCTCGCTCTGCGCAGCTATGCCGACCGGCTGGCCTGTCAGCGGATTCTGGAACTGCTGCGAGAGCGGCGGCCCCAGCCGGAGAAGAACCGAAAATAACCGGGCGTGCCCGGTATGTGTGAATACTGGAGGTAATTTGCAGATGAATGATTATGTCCTGCTGACCGACTCGTCGGCCGATCTGACGGACGCGCTGGTAAAGGAACTGGGGGTGGAGGTGCTGCCCCTGTCCTTTACCATGAGGAACAAGACCTACCGCAACTGGCCGGACAACCGGGAGATCGACCCGAAGGACTTCTACCGCCAGCTCCGGGAGGGGGAGATGGCCACCACCTCGGCGGTCAATGTGTCCGACTTCACCGAGACCATAGAGCCCCACCTGAAGGAGGGGAGGGACGTGCTGGTGGTGGCCTTCTCCTCCGGCCTGTCCGCCACCTGCCACTCCGCCCAGATCGCCGCCCAGGAGCTCTCCGAGCAGTATCCGGAGCGGAAGGTGTATGTGGTGGACTCCCTGTGCGCCTCCCTGGGCCAGGGCCTGCTGGTGTGGTACGCCGCCCGCATGAAGAACGAGGGCAGGGGCATCGGCGCGGTGCGGGACTGGCTGGAGGAGAACAAACTTCACCTGTGCCACTGGTTTACGGTGGACGACCTCCACTTCCTCAAGCGGGGCGGCCGCATTTCCTCCGCGACCGCCGTACTGGGCACCATGCTGTCCATCAAGCCTGTCATGCATGTGGACGACGAGGGCCACCTGACAAAGGTGGGCACCGCCCGGGGCCGCAATGCATCCCTCAAGGCCCTGGTGGACCATATGGCGGAGACCGCCATCGACCCGGCGGGCCAGACCGTTTTCATCAGCCACGGCGACTGCGAGGAGGACGCCAACAAGGTGGCCGAGGACGTGAAGCGCCGCTTCGGCGTGCAGACCGTGGTGCTCAACAACGTGGGCCCCGTCATCGGTGCCCACTCCGGCCCGGGCACCGTGGCCCTGTTCTTCCTGGGGAGGCACCGCTGATGGAGGACGTGAAGTGGCTGGAAGTGACCCTGGACACCACCGAGGCGGAGCTGGACGCCCTGTGCGCCCGGCTTACCGGCAATGGGGTCACCGGGCTGGCCATCGAGGACGAGGAGGACTTCAAGACCTTTCTGGAGCAGAACCACCAGTACTGGGACTACGTGGACGACGGCCTGCTGGCCCGCATGAAGGGCATCTGCCGGGTGAAGTTCTACATCACCGACGACGCCGACGGCCGGAAGCAGCTTGAGGGATGGCTGGCGGGCATCGACCAACCCTATTCGCTCGCCAGTCTGGGGGACAACGACTGGGCCCACTCCTGGCAGAAGTACTACAAGCCCATGCCGGTGGGGGAGAGGCTCTACATCGTGCCCGAGTGGGAGCGGGGAGAGCCCGTCCCGGCGGGGAAAGCGCCCCTGTACCTCAATCCCGGCCTCACCTTCGGCACCGGGAGCCACGCCTCCACCCAGCTCTGCCTCATGGGGCTGGAGCGGTACACCGTCCCCGGAAAGCCGGTGCTGGATCTGGGCTGCGGCAGCGGTATCCTCTCCATCGCCGCCCTGGTCCTGGGGGCTTCCGCGGCGGCGGCAGTGGATATTGATCCCAAGGCGGTGGACGTGGCCTACGAGAATGCCGCCCTCAACGGCATCGGGCGGGACCGCTATACCGTGCGGGCGGGCAATGTCCTCACCGACGGGGCCCTGGTGGCCGAGCTGGCCCGGCAGAAGTACGCCCTGGTGCTGGCCAACATCGTGGCCGACGTGATCATACCCCTGTCCGCCCGGGCGGGGGAATTCCTGGACACGGACGGGGTGTTCCTGTGCTCCGGCATCATCGACACCCGGGCCGGCGAGGTGGAGGCCGCCCTGGAGCGGAATGGCCTGGCCGTGTTTGAGCGGCGGGAGCAGAACGGCTGGGTGGCCCTGGCCGCCCGTGCGGCCCGGTAGCGGAGTTCAAGAGGGGGGTGCGCGCCAGCCTGGTGCGCACCCCCTTCTTTGTCAAAAGGTATGACGAGAAATCCTCCTTGTGGATTTTGGCGGACGGCATTATAATGAGACGAAATGGACTGAAAACGAGGAGGGAACCCCATTGAAGGAGAACCTGATCATCATTCACGGGGGCGGCCCCACCGCCGTGCTCAACTGCTCCCTGTATGGGGCGGTCCGGGAGGCCCAGGCCAGCGGCCTGGTGGAGCATGTTTACGGCGCTGTGGGCGGCACCGGCGGACTGCTGAAGGAGAAGCTGCTGGACTTCGGCTCTGTGCCCGAGGAGGAGCTGGAGCGGCTGCCCACCACCCCCGCCACCGCCATCGGCACCTCCCGGGACGCCCTGGAGGCGGAGGACTACGCCCGCATGGCGGATATCCTGGCGGAGAAGCGCATCCGCTACGTGCTGATGAACGGCGGCAACGGCACCATGGACGCCTGCGGCAAGCTGGCGGCGGTGTGCCGGGACAGGGGGATCTCCGTCATGGGCATCCCCAAGACCATGGACAACGACATCGCTGTCACTGACCACTGCCCCGGCTTCGGCAGCGTGGCCCGCTACATGGCGGGCACGGTGCGGGAACTGGGGGTGGACGTGCGCAGCCTGCCCATCCACGTGGTGGTGCTGGAGGCTCTGGGCCGCAACGCGGGCTGGACCACGGCCGCCGCCGCCCTGGCCCGGGAGCAGGAGGGCGACGCGCCCCACCTGCTCTACCCTCCCGAGCGGCCGTTTCATGAGGACGAGTTCCTGGACAGGGTGGGCGATATGTACCGCAAGCTGGGCGGCGTGGTCGTGGTGGCCAGCGAGGGTCTCCACGACGACGAGGGCAAGCCCATCGTGCCCCCCATCTTCCAGACCGGGCGCTCCACGTACTTCGGAGATGTGTCGTCCCATCTGGCGCAGCTGGTGGTGCGGCGGCTGGGCATCAAGGCCCGCAGCGAGAAGCCGGGCATCCTGGCCCGGGCCTCCATCGCCTGGCAGTCCCCGGTGGATGCCGCCGAAGCCGAGGAGGCGGGCCGCGCGGCCTGCCGGGCGGTGCTGGCCGGGGAGACGGGGCAGATGGTGGCCTTCCGCCGCCTGTCCTCCGCGCCCTACCGCTGCGAGACCTTCCTGGTGCCCATCGAGGAGGTCATGCTGGGCGAGCGGGTGCTCCCGGCGGAGTACCTCACCGCCGGCGGCACCGACGTGACCGAAGCCTTCTGCGGCTGGTGCCGGCCCCTGCTGGGGCCGGAGCTGCCGTCCATGGCACGGCTGTTATGAACCTGCGGTTCCCAATGAACCCGGCCGGAGCGTTTGCTCCGGCCGTTTTTTTACCGCAGTACCGGGAAAGTATGATAAAACTTCATACTTTTCGAAACCGGCTGGTTTTTGTATACTGAGAAGCAACAAAGGAGGCTCGGTTTCGATGCGACTGAAAAAATCGTCTTTCTGGAGCAAAATACCCAACTGGGTATGGGTGCTCATTTCACTGGCCGTTGCGATTGCAATCTGGCTGTTCGCCGCCTATACGTGGCCACTGGTGTTCGCTACACCGAAAGCTGTGGTGGATGCCTTTATCAGTAAGGCCGCCAGCGGCGTTTTGTGGGGCCATGTGTGGGCCAGTCTGTCCCGTGTACTGTCCGGCTTTGCCATCGCGTTTGTAGTATCTATCCCGGTGGCTTTCCTCATGGCGTGGTATGACCCCTTTCGCCACGTGGTGGAGCCCTGGATTCAGTTTATCCGCAACATCCCCCCGCTGGCCTATGTGTTCCTGATCATCGCAGCACTGGGTGTAGGCCAGGTCAGTAAGGTCACCGTCATCTTCATCGCCGCGTTCCTGGTCATGGTTATCACCATCTATCAGGGCGTCAAGGGAGTGGACACCACCCTGATCAAGGCGGCCCGTGTACTGGGCGCCAAGCAGAAGGATATTTTCTTTAAAATCACCATCCCGGCCTCCACTCCCTTCATCCTGGTCGCGGCCCGGCTGGGCCTGTCCACCTCTATGACCACTCTGATGGCCTCTGAGATTGTGGGCGGCGACAAGGGCATCGGCATGATGATTCAGCAGGCCAATGGATACTACCAGATGGACGTAATGCTCATGGGAATCATTCTTCTGGGTATTATCGGCATCTGCTTTGAGAAGATTGTGAAATTCCTTGAGAGGAGGTTTACGGGATGGCAGGAAACCATTCAGCAGTAAAGGTACATATCGACCACGTCGTCAAGAAGTTTAACGGCCGCAACGGTGAGATGGTGGCCCTCAACGGCGTGGATATGGATATTCATGAAAATGAGTTTATCTGTGTTGTCGGCCCTTCCGGCTGCGGTAAGTCCACCTTGCTCAATATTATCGGCGGACTGGAGACCCCTACCGAGGGCAAGGTTTTGGTAGATGGCGCAGAGGTTACAGGTCCCGGCCCCGACCGTGGCATCGTGTTCCAGCAGTACGCCCTGTTTCCCTGGCTCACCGTGGAGAAGAACGTCCAGTTTGGGCTTAAGCTCCAGGGTAAGAGCAAGGAGGAGGCCGAGGAGCTGGCCCACAAGTATTTGAAGATGGTGGATCTGGAGGGCTTCGCCAAGGCCTACCCCAAAGAGCTCTCCGGCGGCATGAAGCAGCGCGTCGCCATCGCCCGCGCCTACGCGGTCAATCCCAAGGTGCTGCTGATGGATGAGCCTTTCGGCGCCCTGGACGCACAGACCCGTACCCAACTCCAGCAGGAGCTGCTCAACACCTGGGAGAAGGAGCAGAAGACCTGCTTCTTCATCACCCACGACGTAGAGGAGGCCATCATTCTGGCCCAGCGGGTGGTCATCATGTGTGCCCGCCCCGGCCGTGTCAAGGAGATTGTGGACATCGACATCCCCTATCCCCGCGATCAGGAGACCAAGATGAGTCCTCGATTCCTGGAACTGAAGAATCACATCTGGAGTCAGGTCTATCAGGAGTACCTCTCTGTCCGCAAGTAAGTATGATTGTTCCGGGATGAGCCGGATCATCATAAATAATTAAGGAGGAACTATCATGAAGAAGAAACTGCTCTCTCTTGCACTGGCCTGCGGAATGGTATTCTCCCTGGCCGCCTGCGGGACTCCCGCCAACAATGATTCCCCAGCGCCCAACACCGAGTCCCCTGCCATCGGCACCGAGACCCCCGCGGCCGACACCCCCACCTATGAGCCCGCCACCGTCCGCGTGGCGTACATGCCCAACCTGGGCTCCGCCGGCTCCCTGTTTGTGGGCATTGAGCAGGGCTACTTTGAGGAAGTGGGCCTGACCGTTGAGACCTTTGAGTTCCAGGGCGGCCCCGCCGAAATTGCCGCCATGGCCTCCGGCGACATTGACATTTCCCAGATCGGCCACGGTGCCCATAAGCTGTGCATTCAGGGCGAGGCAAAAATCTTCCAGATGGATCACACCACCTCCCTGTCCGATGTGGTGGTGGGCAACAAGGCCAAGGGCATTGAAACCATCGAGGATCTGAAGGGCAAGACCGTTGCTGTGTCCTCCGGTACCTCCTCTGAGATTATTCTGGAGCAGGCCCTGGCCCGTGCCGGCATGACCATGGATGATATCAACACCGTAGAGATGACCGTGGACGGGATGACCACCGCCATGATCTCCGGGCAGATTGACGCCGCCGCCTCCTGGTCCCCCAATACCGTCACCCTGCAGAACGCTCTGGGCGACAACTACGTGGATCTGGGCACCAACGCCGACTTCCTGGACAGCGCCATCTTCCCCTCCAGCTACATTTGTACCCCTGAGTACGCCGAGGCCAACCACGACATCCTGGTGCGTTTTGCCCAGGCCCTGGACAAGGCTCATGACTGGCGCGCTGCCCATCCCGAGGAGATGGCCAAGTTGCTGGCCAAGGAGCTGGACGCCCCCGAGGACACCATGCTGGCCGCAGTTGGCGAGGCCGACTGGCAGACCATCACCGAGGTCTGCGGCGACATGGATGCCATCAAGACGGTCTATGAGACCCAGCAGGGCATTTTCCTGGATAATGGCACCATTACCGAGAATGTTCCTGTGGAGGACTATGTGCTCTTTGATGTAATGCAGGAGGCTTACGACGCCTACAGCGCCGCGAAGTAAATGACTGCCAACCCCGCCGGGGCTCCGTATTTGGCGGAGCCCCGGCGCTCTTTGTGTTATGCGTTGCACTGGCGGAGAGAACGCGATATAATAAAGAAGTGAATCCACGCAGGGGGGAGAGGCACCGTGCTGATTCTCGTACTGATACTGTGTCTGGCCACATCGCTGTATGTGGCTCTGCGGCGTAAGGACTCGCTCTCCCTGTATTTGCTGGGCATGAGTGTGTGTAACCTGGTCATGTTTGCGGGCATCATTGTCTATATCGCGGCCATCGGCGGCACAGCAGCCCAACAGCGGGAGTTCCTGTTTCTGGTTCCAAAGCTGCAGGTGTGGCTCCATGCGCTTCCAATCCCTATGGACCGGCTGGGCTATGTGGTGGCAGTAGGCCGCTCCCTGTTTCCCCTGTTTGCCCTACAGGCCGCACTGGAGGCCACCATGATCCCGGCCCTCCGGCGCAGGATGAAAAGCCTGCGCCTTGCGGCATGTGTGGTACCGGCATTGTCCCTCGTTTATTATTATCCGGCCGTGTTTCGCACGGTGGTGAGTGGGCGCTTCTGGCTCCTGCCGCTGACCATTCACGTTTCGCTGGCCTGGATCATCCTTTATCTGGCGGCGGCGGGTCTGCTGTTTTTCCAGGAGTACCATGCCACCACCATGCCAGTTTTCAAGCGCAACACCCGCTATGTGCTGCTCTCCTTCGCCAGTATCTCCACCCTCTACCTGCTCTACGCCAGCAAGGACCCGGCACAGATCTACAACATGTTCATCTCCGAGTATATCCGCCTGGGCATCAGCAGCTACATCAGCGGGGCGCTGCCCGCCCTGGGGTGGATCATCCTGGGTCTGTGCACGGTGTTCTTTGTGGTGCTGGGCAGCTACAATCTGGTGCGCTATACCCAGCTTACCTATGACGACACCCGGCAGGATATGATCCTCAAGCGGAAGTTCGACGCGGCGGGCACCGGAGTATCCGTCTTTGTCCACGGAGTAAAGAACCAGCTCCTGTCCAGCCGGGTGCTCCACAAGAAGCTGTCCCGGGCTTTGGCGGGGGACCCTCCGGACATGGCGCAGGTGCGCGCCTGCGCCGTTCAGCTCAACGAGCTGAACGAGGGAATGCTGCGGCGGATGGACGAGCTCTACCGCACCGTCAAGAACAACTCCATTGCCCTCACGGCCGTGCCGGTGGAGGGGCTGGTGGAGGCGGCGGTGGAGCGGTTTCACGGCAAGTACCCCGGCCAGCCGGTTCGCCTGGATGTGGGCACCGACCGATTGGTGCTGGCGGATCTCAGCCATCTGAGCGAGGCGGTGTGCAATCTGCTGTGCAATGGGTATGAGGCGGCCGTTCAGGCGGGGCGGGAGGAGCCGCAGGTGGTGCTTCGTGTCCGCGCCGAGCGCATGTGGACCGTGCTGGAGGTGGAGGACAACGGCCCGGGCATCCCGCCGGAGCGCCAGGGCAAGATTTTCGAGCCCTTTGTCACCAGCAAAAACACCAATTACAACTGGGGCATGGGCCTGTACTATGTGCGGAAGATCGTCCGCAGCCACCTGGGCCGCCTGCGCCTGGAGAGCCGCGATGGGGAGGGGGCCCGGTTCCAGATCATGCTGCCCCTCTACGACCCCCGTCAGAAGGAGTGATCACACAATGGCAAAGACAATCCGGGTGATGGTGGCGGAGGACTTCCCCCTGCTGCGGGAGGACTTCTGCGACGTGGTCTCCGCCCAGAGCGATATGGAGGTGGTGGGCTCCGCCGCCTCCGGAGAGGAGATCGCTTCCCTGGCGGACACCGTCCCCTGCGACGTGATTCTGATGGATATCGAGATGGAGACCATCGACGCGGGCATCCGGGCCGCCGAGGTCATCACGGCGCGGCACCCGGAGGTCAAAATCCTGTTCCTCACCGCCCATGAGACCGACGACATGATCACCAGCGCCATGGGCACCGGCGCGGTGGACTATGTGGTGAAGGGCTGTGAGGAGGAGAGGCTGCTGGAGCACATCCGCCGGGCCAGCGAGGGGCGGGCGGAGCTGGACCCAAAGATCCAGAACACCGTCATGCAGGAGTACGCCCGTCTGCGCCGCAGCGAGCGCTCCCTGATTTTCTTCATCAACAACGTGGCCCACCTGACGCCGGCGGAGCACGAGCTGGTCAAGCTGCTGCTCCAGGACAAGAAGGTGGCGGAGATCGCCAGGCTCCGCTGCGTGGAGGTGGTGACCATTAAGACCCAGATCAAGGGCCTGCTGGGCAAGTTCGGCTGCTCCCGCACCAAGGAGATCGTCAAGATGATCCGCCAGATGAATTTGGAGCACCTGTTTCAATGACAAAAGGAGGTACGACTATGGACTACTATCATATTTCCGCCCAGGAGCTGGGCAAGGACGCCAAGCTCCCCATCCTCAAGCTGGGCGACTCCGGCGAGGTCTTTTACGAGATGGCCGCCGAGATGTGCGCTGCCATCCGCGCCAACAACGCCGCCGGAAAGCCCACCGTCTTTATCTGCCCGGTGGGACCGGTGGGGCAGTACCCCATCTTCGTGCGGTTGGTCAACCGGGAGCAGCTCTCCCTGAGGAACTGCTGGTTCATCAACATGGACGAGTACCTCACCGACGACGGCCAGTGGATCGCCGAGGAAAATCCCCTGTCCTTCCGGGGCTTCATGGCCCGGGAGGTATATGGCAAGATCGCCCCGGAGCTGCTCATGCCCGAGGAGCAGCGGGTCTTCCCCGATCCCAACGACCTGGGCCGCATCCCCGCCCTGATCGAGGAGCTGGGCGGCGTGGACATCGCCTTCGGCGGCATCGGCATCACCGGCCACCTGGCCTTCAACGAGCCCCAGCCGGAGCTGACGGCCGAGCAGTTCGCCCAGCTCCCCACCCGGGTGCTGGACATCCACCCGGAGACGAGGGCCACCAACTGCGTGGGCGACCTGGGCGGCGCGCTGGAGGATATGCCCAAAAAGTGCGTCACCATCGGCATGAAGGAGATTCTGGGGGCGCGGAAGCTGCGCCTGGGCGTGTTCCGGGACTGGCACCGGGCCGTGTGCCGCCGGGCGGCCTACGGCGAGGTGACCGCCGCGTTCCCCGCCACCCTGGCCCAGAACCACCCCGACGCCCTGCTCTACGTCAACGCCAACGCCGCCCGGACGGCCTATTGAGGAGGCCGCCATGGACAACTCCTTTTATCTGAAAAACGGCTCCGTCCTGTGGAACGGGGCCTTCATCCCCCTGGACATGGCGGTGGAGGACGGGCGCATCACCGCCCTGAGCCGCGGGCACCACAATGAGAAGGGCCTGCCGGAGGTGGACGCCGCCGGATTGCGGGTGCTGCCCGGTTTCCTGGATCTGCACACCCACGGCGCCGCAGGGGTGGACGTGAACGCCGCCGACGCCGAGGGCTTGCGCGCCATCGGCCGGTTCTTCGCCTCCCAGGGCGTCACCGGCTGGCTGTGCTCGGTGCTCACCGACACGCCGGAGCAGACCCTCTGGTGCATGGAGCAGGCCAGACAGGTCATCGAGGGCGGCCCCTGCGGCGGGGCGGCCCTGCTGGGCGTCCACCTGGAGGGCCCCTGCCTGTCCTCCGAGTACAAGGGGGCCATGCCCGAACACCTGCTGATGCACACCGCCGACGCGGAGCTCTTTGCCAAGTATCAGAAGGCCTCCGGCGGCCACGTGCGCTATACCACCCTGGCCCCTGAGATCCCCGGCGTGCCCGGGCTGATCCCCCGCCTCAACGCCATGGGCATCGTCTGCGCCATGGGCCACAGCGGCGCGGGATACGACCAGTGTGTGGAATGTGTGGAGGCGGGCGTCCGCTCCGTCACCCACCTGGGCAACGCCATGCGCCTGTTCCACCAGCACGACCCCGCCATCTTCGGCGTGGCCCTGGAGCGGGATGTGTATGTGGAGGCCATCTGCGACGGCCGCCACCTCCACCCGGGTACCGTGCGCCTCTACCTCAAGGCCAAGGGGTACGGCCGGGTGGTAGCCGTCACCGACTCCATCATGGCCGCCGGCCTGCCCGACGGCAGTTACAAGCTGGGAGTCAACGACGTAATTGTGGAGAACGGGGACGCCAAGCTGCCCAACGGCGTCCGGGCCGGCTCCACCCTCACCATGGCCCAGGCCCTGCGCAACCTCATGGCCTTCACTGGGGAGGGGGCGGAGATCGTCTCCCGACTCATGACCGCCAACCCCGCCCGCCTCATGGGCTGGGCCGGCAAGGGGGAGCTGGACGTGGGAAAGGACGCCGATCTGGTCCTGCTGGACGGCGATTACCAGGTGGCCCGCACCGTGGTGGGCGGGCGCACCGTCTATACAAGATAAGGGAATAACCGAAAGGAGAATTGTTATGCCTCTGGTACCTCTGCGTCCGGTTCTGGACGCCACCGTGAAATATGGCTACGCCCAGGGGGCCTTCAACGTCAACGCCGTGGCCCAGGCCGAGGCGGTCATCGCCGTGCATGAGATGTTCCGCTCCCCGGCCATTCTGCAGGGGGCCGACCTGGCCAACGCCTTCATGGGCGGCCGGGTGGACTTTGCAAACGGCACCCTGGAGGACAAGAAGAAGGGGGCCCGCAACATCGCCGAGGCGGTGAAGAAGTTTGCCGAGCAAAGCCCCATCCCCGTGGTGCTCCACCTGGATCACGGCAAGAACTTCGACTCCTGCGTGGCCGCCATTGAGGGGGGGTACACCTCCGTGATGATCGACGGCTCCGCCCTCCCCTTTGAGGAGAATGTGGAGCTCACCCGCGAGGTGGTCAAGTACGCCCACGCCCGCGGCGTGTCCGTGGAGGGCGAGCTGGGCGTGCTGGCCGGCGTGGAGGACCACGTCTTTGCCGCCAACTCCACCTACACCAACCCCCTCTCCGCCATTGAGTTCTTCAAAAAGACCGGGGTGGACGCCCTGGCCATCAGCTACGGCACCATGCACGGCGCCAGCAAGGGCAAGGACGTGAAGCTGCGGAAGGAGATCCCCATCGCCATCAAGGAGTGCATGAACCACGAGGGCATCCAGGGCGCCCTGGTGTCCCACGGCTCCTCCACCGTTCCCCAGTATATCGTCAATGAGATCAACGCCCTGGGCGGGAACATCCAGAACGCCTACGGCATCTCCAAGGAGGAGCTGAAGGCGGCCATCCCCTGCGGCATCGGCAAGATCAACGTGGACACCGACATCCGCCTGGCCGTCACCCGCAACTTCCGCGAGCTGTTCCGCGACCACCCGGAGCTGAAGGAGGACGCCAGGGTGGGCGGCGTCTGGAAGCTGCTGGACGAGAAGCGGGATGCCTTTGATCCCCGCGCCTTCCTGGCGCCCATCATGGACACCGTCATGTACGGCACTGGCGACGAGGGGGCCGTGGCTCTCATTACCGACGCCATGCGCCGTGGCGTGAAGGAGGCCGTGGGCACCCTGATTGTGGAGTTCGGCAGCTACGGCAAGGCCCCCCTGGTGGAGCCGGCCACCCTGGAGGACATGGCGGCCCGCTACGCCAAGGAGGGCTGAGCATGGACGGCATCACCCTGTCCTTTACCGACGCGCGGCCGGTGCTGGCCCCCGGCGCGCTGGAGGAGCAGGTGCGCGCCGCCGCGCCCCTGCTGGCCGAGGCGGCGGCGGGAGAGGAGCGGTACCGGGACAACCTGGGCTGGCACAGTGTGGACGAGGCGGCCGGGCCCGAGCGGGTGGACTTCCTGCTGGAGCAGGCGGCGCGGGTGCGGGCCGACGCCGATGCCTTCGTGGTCATCGGAATCGGCGGCTCCAACCAGGCGTCCCGGGCCGCCGTCAAGGCCCTGCGGCCGGAGGGGGGCCCCGCCATTCTGTGGGCGGGCAACACCATCTCCGCCTGCGAGATGGCCCGCACTCTGCGGGAGCTGGACGGATATCAATCCATCTACATCGACTGCATCGCCAAGAACTTTGAGACCCTGGAGCCGGGGATTGCCTTCCGGGTGTTGCGCCAGTACCTGGAGCGGCGCTACGGCGCGGAGGGCGCGGCAAAGCGCATCTTCGCTACCGGCACGCCGGGCTCCACCCTCCACCAGCTCTGCCTCGACCAGGGCTATACGTTCCTCACCTTCCCCGAGACCATCGGCGGGCGGTACTCGGTGGGCAGCGACGTGGGGCTCTTCCCCATGGCGGTGGCCGGGGTGGACATCCGCGCGCTGGTGCAGGGGATGCGGGACATGCGGGATACCCTCCTCGCCGCCCCGGCGGAGGAGAACCCGGCCCTGCGCTACGCCTGCCTGCGCCGGCTGCTGTTGGAGCACGGCTACCGCCTGGAGATGCTCTCCTTTTTCGAACCCCGGCTGGATTACTTCGCCAAGTGGTGGATTCAGCTCTTCGCCGAGAGTGAGGGCAAGGAGGGCACCGCCCTCTACCCCGTGGCGGCCTCCAACTCGGAGGATCTCCACTCCATCGGCCAGTTCATCCAGGAGGGCAGTCCCATCCTCTTCGAGACCTTCGTGGAGGTACGCGCCCGCGACGCGTCGGTGCTCCTGCCCCCCGAGGCCAAGAAGGACTACTTCGACTACCTGACGGGCAAGGACTTCTGGGACATCAACAACACCGCCCGCCAGGCCACCATGCGGGCCCACAGCGACCGGGGCATCCCCTGCCTGAACCTCTCCATCCCCGCAATCGACGCCCACACCCTGGGCGGGCTGTTCTATTTCTTCCTCTTTGCCTGCTATCTCTCCTGCAAGCTGCTGGGCGTCAACCCCTTCAACCAGCCGGGCGTGGAGGGCTACAAGGGCTATATGTTTCAAAATTTGGGAAAGCCGGGTGTCAACTGAATGAAACACATTTTTTTGAATCTCAAGCGTTTTGACGTGCCGGTGGAGCTGGGCGGGGTCAACCGCCTAGCCCCCGTGGCCGAGTGGGGCAGGGCCATTGTGGCCGGGACCCAGCAGGGCCTGACGGGCTACGACCCGGCGGAGGCGGAGTTTGTGGACTTCTTCCCGGAGGCCCACCTGATTCCCGCGGCCGCGGCCCGCACCGCCGACAGCCGGGTGGAGCTGGGCTGCCAGGGGGTGTTCCGGGCGGACACCGCGGTGGGGGGCAACTTCGGGGCCTTTACCGCCAACCGGCCCGCCCACGCCGCCGCCGCCCTGGGCTGCGGCTGGACGCTGATCGGCCACTGTGAGGAGCGCAACGACAAGGCGGGCATCCTGGCGGAGGCCGGCGTCACCGACACCGCCGCCGTCAACCGCCTGCTGAACCAGGAGATCAAGTGCGCCCAGGCCGCGGGGCTCAAGGTGCTCTACTGCATCGGCGAGAAGAGCGAGGAGCAGGAGCAGTGGCAGCAGGTGCTGGGCGACCAGCTCTCCATCGGCCTGGACGGGGTGGACAAGAGCAGGGTGGTCATCGCCTATGAGCCCATCTGGTCCATCGGGCCGGGCAAGACCCCCGCCGACAAGCCCTACATCGAGAAGATCGCCCGCTTCGTCAAGGAGCAGACCGGCGGCCTGGACGTGGTGTACGGCGGCGGGCTCAAGGCGGACAACGCCGCCATGCTGGCCTCCATCGCCGACATCGACGGCGGCCTGATCGCCCTCACCCGCTTCAGCGGGGAGATCGGCTTCTACCCCGACGAGTATCTGGAGATCATTCGCCTTTACTTAGGGCATTAAGGAGGAATACACCCGATGAAACTGGAATTTGAGTATGGGCAGGGCCTGCTGGGTGCGGAGCTGCCCGACAGCACCGATATCTTCATCCCCGGCGAGACGGTAGCGGATCCGCCCTGTCTGCCCCAGGACTGGGACAGCCTGTACGCCGCTACCCTGGCGTCCATCCGCAACCCCATCGGCATGCCCCCGCTGAAGGAGCTGGCCGGGCTGGGCAAGTCGGTGGTCATCGTCATTCCGGACATCGTCAAGGGGGGCAACCAGCCCACCAGCCACCGGAAGGTGGCCATCCGTGCCTGCCTGGACGAGCTGTACGCCGCCGGGGTGGAGCAGAAGGACGTGCTGCTGCTGTTCTCCAACGGCCTGCACCCCCGGGCCACCGTGGCCGAGATGCAGACCATCCTGGGCCCTGAACTGTTCGGCGAGTTCTACCCCACCGGCCAGATCACCAGCCACGACAGCGAGGACTACGACCACCTGGTGGACCTGGGCTACACCGCCCAGGGGGACCACGTGATCATGAACAAGTACGTCTACGACGCGGACGTGGCGGTGCTCATCGGGCACACCCAGGGCAACCCCTACGGCGGCTACTCCGGCGGCTACAAGCACTGTGCCACCGGCATCTCCCACTGGCGGAGCATCTCCGCCCACCACGTGCCCCAGGTGATGCACCGGCAGGACTTCGTGCCCGTGTCCACGAACAGCGAGATGCGGCACAAGTTCGACCAGCAGGGCATGCACATGGAGGAGAAGATGGGCAAGAAATTCTTCTGCTGCGACGCCGTGCTGGACACCAAGAGCCGCCAGATCGAGATTCACTCCGGCTGGGCCAGGGAGATGCAGCCCGTGTCCTGGAAGACGGCGGACAAGCGCACCTACGTCCACTGGGCGGAGAAGAAGTACGACATCATCGTGTTCGGCATGCCCACCAACTTCCACTACGGCAACGGCATGGGCACCAACCCCATCCAGATGATGCAGGCCCTGTCCGCCCAGGTCATCCGCCACAGGCGCATCATGAGCGACCGGTGCGTGTTCATCGTCTCCTCCATCTGCGACGGCTACTTCCACGACGAGCGCTGGCCCTACCTGCGGGAGCTGTACGACCTGTTCCAGCACGACTACATGAACATCCTCCCCGACATGAACCGGTACGGCGAGTACTTCGCCACCAAGGAGGAGTACATCCGCAAGTACCGCTTCGCCAACGCCTTCCACCCCTTCCACGGCTTCTCCATGATGAGCTGCGGCCATCTGGCCGAGGAGCACACCAGCGCCATCTACATCGTGGGCGCCCGGGAGCCGGGCATCGCCCGCAGCATGGGCCTCAAGACCCGCGCCACCTTCGAGGAGGCCCTGGCCGATGCCATGCGCAAGTACACCGGCCCCAACCCCAACATCCTGGCCCTGCCCCGCACCTTCACCACCGCCGCCGTCCACCTCTGCATGAAGGACCCTGCGCTCAACTCCGCCCCCGTGGGCGGCTGCCCCTGCGGCGGCTGAGCCGCAAGGAGTGACCGAGGAAAGAGGGGTGAGGAACCAAACATTGCTCCCGGTCTATTGGGTTCCAATAATTGAAAGGAGAATGATTATGAAAAAGCTGTTGTCTCTTGTACTTTCGTTTGCTCTTGTCTGCACACTGATTTCCGGATGTGGCCCGAAAGGGGGAGGAGGAAACTCGAGCAACCAGCCTCTGGACGCCGCTGAAACGACCTTCGGCCTGACGCCCCTGCCGGAGCGCACCACACTGACCATCGGTTTTTTCTCCGGCTCTGCCCACTCCATGCCCTGGTATATTGCTGATAGAATGGGATTTTTTGATGAATTAAACATCGATGTGGAGTATGAGTCCTTTATCGGCGGCCCGGCCATGATGGAGGCCAGCGCCAGCTGGGACATCTGTGATGTGGGTGCTCCCGGTATTCTGAACGGCATGAAGAACTATGATATCCAGATGCTGGGCCTGTGCGACAACGAGTACAATACCGCCCTGTTTGTCCGTCCGGACAGCCCTCAGGCCGCCGATCCTACCAATCCTGAAGTATGGAAAGGGATTGAGTGCATTCTGCCCACCGGTACGACCCTGCAGTACATGTTCCTCAGCTATCTTCAGTCACTGGGACTTTCCGCGGATGACGTGACAATTACCAATATGGATGTTACGCCCGCGCTGACCGCCTTCAATGCCGGGGAGGGCGACGCACTGTGCGTTTGGAATGCCGTGGCATACAACGCCGAGGACAGCGGACTCGTCCGTATTACCGATGTCAGCGAATTGGGCATCAACAATGTCTGCGGCCTGGCGGCCACAAAGGATGCTATGGAGAATAAGAGCGACCTGATCGACCTGGCCTGGATGGTCTATTATCTGACTTGGGACTGGTGCCAGCAGAGCGAGGACAATATGGCGCAGGCGGTGGAACTCTATGTGGAGTCCTGCGAGGACGAGGGTGTGGTATCCAATGAAAGCATCTGTCAGCGGGCTTTGGATATCTTTGCCTGCCCCAGCCCCTCTGAGGCCGTCAGCGTGATGACTACAGAGGAAGAGGATCGCCTTAGCTTGGCGGATCGTCCGGTGTTGGCCGCTGAAAACGATCTGCTGGAGACAATGGACTTTTTCATCTCCATCGGCAGCTATACTGAGGAAGACCGTACCGCCATCCTTGATAAGGAGCTGGTGAACTCCTCTGTGGCGGAGCGGTGCGCCGAGACGCTTAAAACGCTGGGCTATCTGGAATAATCAGCTGCACATCTGCGCAACCCGGGGCTGCATTGTCGTTCCGCTTAGGCACGCAGTGCAGCCTCCTTGCCTGCCAAACGGCGGGGAAACTTGTTGTAAGGGGGAAGTAATATGCAAAATGCTTCCAGCGCGGGCCGGAAGCTGACCAACGAGGAGCGCGTCGAAGTGGTCAAGCGGCAGAAAAAGCGCAACAGCTTCCAACTGGCCATGCTGTCGGTCATCGGCATATTGGGTTTTCTACTTCTCTGGCAGGCAGCTGTTCTGGCGGGTGTTCTGCCCAGCCGCTACGTCCCAGCGCCTACGGAGGTTATCGCACTGTTTGCTACAAAGCTGGTGGATCCCAATCCGGACGGCGCGGTACTGGGGGTTCACATCATGGCCAGCCTCCAGGTGGCCCTGACGGGTTTTCTGCTGGCAATTGTCATCGGAATTCCTCTGGGGCTTTTTATGGGCTGGTTCCGGGGGTTCGACAAATTTATGCGGCCCATCTTTGAAATTCTGCGGCCCATACCGCCGGTTTCCTGGATTCCGCTGACCATCATCTGGATGGGAATCGGCCTGCAGGCCAAGGCATTTATTGTATTCTTTTCAGCCTTTGTACCCTGTGTTATCAATGCATATACCGGCATTAAGCAGTCCAGCCCGGTGCTGATCAATGTGGCCAAAACCTGCGGAGCCTCCAATTTTACGGTGTTCCGCAAGATTGGAATTCCGTCTGCCATGACCATGACCTTTGCTGGCATCCGCGTGGCCCTAGGAAACGCATGGGCCACGCTGGTGGCCGCTGAGATGCTGGCGGCCAATGCCGGACTTGGGTACATGATCCTCCAGGGCCGACAGTTTGCCCGGGCCGACATCATTATCCTGGGTATTGTTGTCATCGGCGTGATCGGCGTCATTTTCACCTCGGTCCTGGGACTGCTGGAGAAGAAAGTGCTGAGGTGGAAACGATGAAACAGAGCAGTACCAGTGTTGTTGTCATGAGCGACGCGGAGCGCCGTGAGAGACTCCGCAACCGGATTTACGCCGTGTTTCCTGTAGTTTCCGTCCTGCTTCTGATCCTGCTGTGGTTTTTGGCCGCGGGCGCGGAAAACAGCACCTTTCCCTCTCCTGTGGATATTTGGAATCGATTCCTGCTGCTGATGGAAAAACCGATCAAGCAGCTCAACCTCTTTGGCCACATTTGGGCCAGCCTTCTGCGCGTATTTATTGCCCTGGCCTTTGCCTGGCTGCTTGGGATCTCTTTCGGCATTCTGATCGGCTGGAACAAGAAGGCCAACGCACTACTGGGGCCCCTCTTTACCGCCTTTCGCTCTGTGCCGCCCCTGGCCTGGGTGCCATTGATGACCATGTGGTTTGGCACCGGTGAATTTCCCAAAATTCTGATTGTATTTATTGGCGCGCTGATGCCGGTGGTGGTCAACACGCAGGCGGGCATTTCCAATGTGCAGAACATGTACCTCAATGTGGGTACCATTTTCCACGCCAACAAGCGGCAGATGCTCTTTGAAATCGCTATTCCATCGGCTCTGGACGCCATTTTTGCCGGTGTGAGAACCTCTACCTCTGCCGGCTGGATGGTGGTGCTGGCTGCGGAGATGCTGGGCGGAAAGTCCGGCATTGGTTTCCTCATTACCCGCGGTATGGACTCCGGAGACTATGCCCTGTGTCTGTTGTCCATGGTGTGTATCGGTTTGGTCGGCGCGCTGCTGGCCATCATTACCCAGCTCTTAGAAAGGATGGTTTGTCCATGGACGGCAAGAAAGTCAAACTGAGACTGGAGCATATTTCTCAGAGCTACATTGTCAAAAATGAGGTGTCAGACGCCGTGGTTGACGTGTCTCTGGATGTGTACGACAATGAGTTTCTGGTCATACTCGGCCCCGGGCGCTGCGGTAAAACTGTACTGCTGAATATGATAGCCGGGCTGGAAAAGCCGGTGGACGGGAGTCTCTTCCTGGATGGAGAGGAGATCCATGGGAGCGACGAGCGTATTGGCATGGTGTTTCAGAAGCTGGCGCTGATGCCGTGGAAAACCGTAATGGAAAACGTAGAGTTCGGCCTCAAGATGAAGGGTGTGCCCAAGGCTCAGCGCCGGGAGACGGCCCAGAAGTACATCAACCTGGTGGGCCTGCAGGGCTTTGAAAAAAGCTATCCCAGCCAGCTCTCCGGCGGCATGAAGCAGCGGGCAGGCATTGCCCGCGCCTATACCAACAATCCGGAGATTATGCTGATGGACGAGCCCTTCGGACAGCTGGACGCCCAGACCCGATATTCCATGCAGGACGAGGTGCTGCGAATCTGGGAAAGTGAAAAGCGCACCTTTATCTTCGTCACCAACAATATCGAGGAGGCGCTCTATTTGGCCGACCGCATTGTGTTGCTGACCAACTACCCTGCGCAGGTCAAGGAAATCTATGACATCAACCTGCCCCGGCCCAGAGATACGGTCAGCCCTGAGTTCCTGCGCCTGCGGAAAATTATTAGTGACAACACGGATTTGGCGCTCTGACGGAGGTGGTTAAGGATGAGCGAACCAAAGAGTGAATACAAGGTGGAGGTTAAGAACCTCACAAAATATTTTGGGGATCTGCACGTGCTCAACGACATCTCCTTTAATGTCAGAAAGGGTGAATTTATCTGTATTGTGGGCCCTACCGGCTGCGGTAAGACCACGTTTCTCAACCTGCTGACCCGCATTTACATGCCATCCAAGGGCGACCTTCTGATCGACGGAGAGTCCGCCGACCCCAAAAAGCACAATTTGGCCTTTGTGTTTCAGGAGCCGTCCTCTATTCCCTGGAAGACGGTGGAGGAAAACCTGCGCTTTGGGCTGGAGCTGAAAAAGCTGCCCAAAAAAGAGATCGACGAGCGGGTGGAAAACATTATTAAGCTGATGGGCCTGCAAAACTTTCGTGACGCCTATCCGCACCAGCTGTCGGTGAGTACCGAGCAGCGTATTATCATCGGCCGGGCCTTCGCCATGAACCCGGATCTGCTGCTGATGGATGAACCCTATGGGCAGATGGACATCAAACTCCGCTTCTACCTGGAGGACGAGGTGGTTCGCCTTTGGAAGGAGACAGGCAGTACGGTGCTGTTTATTACCCACAACATTGAGGAGGCTGTTTACCTCGCCGAACGCATTCTGATCCTGTCTAACAAACCCACTACAATTAAAGAGGACTTTAAGGTAGACCTTCCGCGGCCCCGCGATGTGACTTCGCCGGAGTTTACCAAAATCCGCCAGTATGTTACCGATCAAATCAAATGGTGGTAAGGGAGGCTTTTCAAACTAATGTATGACGTTCTGATCATCGGCTGCGGAGTAATTGGGTCTGCCATGGCGTATACGCTGTCACGGTATCAACTGAAGGTCTGTGTATGTGAACGGTTCAACGATGTGGCCAACGGAGTAACCAAGGCCAACAGTGCCATTCTGCACGCCGGCTTTGACTGCCCGCCCGGCAGCCTGGAGGCCCGCATGAACCTGGAGGGCATTGCTATGGCCCGGGAAATCTGCAAGAAACTAGATGTAGAGTACCGGGATATCCCCTCGTTTGTGATCGCCTTTGACGAGCGGGAGATGGAGTATGTAAGGGAGCTCTATGACCGCGGCGTGGCCAATGGCGTACCGGGCGTGCGTATTATTGACCGGGAGGAGGCGCTCCGGCTGGAGCCTGGCCTCAATCCCAAGCTGATCGGCGCCCTGTATGCCCCTGGCTCCGGTATTATTAATCCCTGGGAGTACGCCGTCGCCATGGCGGAGACGGCAGTACGCAATGGCGTGGAGGTGAAGTTGTCATCCTGCGTAACCGGGATTGAGCGGAATGAGGATCACTTTGTGGTGACAACCAGTTCCGGAAGCTATGAAGCCCGCTATGTTATCAACGCCGGAGGGGCCTTTTCCGCCCAGGTTTATGAGCTGGTGGGGGGCCACGGGCTGAAACAGACAAATTTTTGCGGTCAGTATTACGTTCTGGACAAAAGCCAGGGGGGCATCATTAACTCCGTGGTATTCCCCTGTCCCGACGAGCACGGCTTCAAGGGAATCCTGGTGGCCCCCACGGTTCATGGAAACCTGATTGTGGGTCCCGACGCATATCAGGTGGAGGATGGCGACCATGTGGCCACGGTCGAACCCTATCTGAGTCAGGTGAAGAGCGGAGGACTGCGCTCTGTTCCGGGCATTGACTTCCGTCAGACGATTCATGAGTACGCCGGAGTGCGTCCCAATACGCAAATACCAGACTTTGTTATTGAAGAGTCCCCCATTTGTCCTCATTTCATCAACCTGGCGGGTATCAAGTCACCCGGACTCTCCGCAGCTCCGGCCATTGCCCTGGAGGGATTGCGCATACTGTCCGGGTGCGGTCTTGAGCTGACGGAAAAGGAGACGTTTATCGACCGGCGCAGGCGCATTAAGTTCCGGGAACTCAGCAATGCGGAGAAGGCCGCGGTGATTGCCGAAGATCCGCTCTACGGCCGGGTTATCTGCCGGTGTGAAACCGTGACGGAGGGGGAGATCGTTGAGGCGATTCACCGTCCCATTGTCCCCCGTTCCATTGACGCCATCAAGCGCCGCTGCAACGCGGGTATGGGGCGCTGTCAGGGCGGATTCTGCGGCCCCCGGGTGCATGAGATCCTGGCCCGTGAGTTGGGTGTTTCCCCAATGGATATAACAATGGATGAGGAGGGGACCTGGCTGCTCAGCTCCCCCATCAAGGAGGTGTCCGTCCATGACGCTTAACTATCAGGTGGTAGTGGTCGGCGGCGGCCCTGCCGGACTGGCCGCGGCCTGCAGCGCGCGTGAGGCGGGAGCGGAGCGGGTGCTGGTTCTGGAACGGGACAAGGAACCGGGCGGCATTCTGAATCAGTGCATTCACAACGGCTTTGGACTGCACTATTTCAAGGAGGAGCTGACTGGCCCTGAGTACGCGGGACGTTTTATTCAGCGGGCTTCTGAGCTGGGAGTAGAGATCCTGCTGGATACTATGGTGCTCTCTGTGGAGGAGGATCACACGGTTCGTGCGGTCAATTGCCGGGACGGACTGCTGGAGATCCAGGCGGGTGCTGTCGTGCTGGCCATGGGCTGCCGGGAGCGTACCCGTGGGGCCATCGCCATTCCGGGAGACCGTCCGGCCGGAATTTTTACAGCCGGTACCGCCCAGCGATACATTAACATTGAAGGCTGGATGGTGGGCCGCCGGGTGGTTATTCTGGGTAGCGGAGACATCGGCCTGATTATGGCGCGCCGCATGACGCTGGAGGGGGCCAACGTATTGGCCTGTGTGGAACTGATGCCCTACTCCAATGGATTAAACCGAAACATTGTGCAATGCCTGAAGGACTATGGGATTCCCCTTTACCTCTCTCACACTATTACGAATATCGTGGGGCGGGAGCGGGTGGAGCAGGTTGTGGTCTCTGAGGTAGGCGCTGACCGCAGGCCAATACCAGGTACGGAAATCAAGTTTGACTGCGACACCGTTCTGCTGAGCGTTGGACTTATTCCTGAAAACGAGCTGACCCGCGCCGCAGGAATTCCCATTGACAGCCGAACCAGCGGCGCCGTAGTTTTTGAAAACATGGAAACGGTGACTCCCGGAATTTTTAGCTGCGGTAATGTCGTCCATGTCCATGATCTGGTCGACTTTGTCACGGCGGAGAGCCGGCGGGCCGGTGCAGCGGCGGCCCGGTATGCGGCGGCAGGTCAGAGCTCCCCTGCCCTGTCCTGCCTGGAGGTGCAGAATGGCGCGGGGGTCACTTACACAGTGCCGCAGAAGATACGGCCCGCCCATGTGGAGAAGGGCGTGGATCTCTTTTTCCGGGTTGACAACGTGTACCGGAACCGTCGTATCTGCGTGACCTCTGCAGGGGAGGAGCTATGCAGCTTCTCCAGGGAGCACATGGCTCCGGGTGAGATGGAGCACATTCTCCTGCCCAAGCGTCTGCTGGAGCGGGCGGGGGACGGGGAACTGACGGTTTCCCTGGCGGCGGAAAAGGGGGCGAAGGAATGACGGAGCTTACCTGTATTGTGTGCCCCAAGGGCTGTCGCCTGAATGTGGATGAGGAGAACGGGTTTCTGGTTACGGGGTATGGATGCCCCAGGGGAAAGGAATATGGACATAAGGAGCTGACAGCGCCCACCCGGACGTTGACCAGCATTGTTCGGATAGAAGGGGCAATTCACCCCTGCTGTCCGGTCAAGACCTCGGGGGAGATTCCAAAGAGATTGATTATCCAAGCCATGAATCTGTTAAAAAAAGTCCGCCTCAGCGCTCCGGTGGCCGCCGGAGCGGTGGTGGTTCAGGATATCTGCGGAACGGGTGTGGACTGGATTACCACAAAGAATATGTAGACAGTCAAGGTGCTCAACAGCCCAGAGGCCCCGGAACCAGACGGTTCCGGGGCCTCTGTTATGCTGATTGCAGTTCGCCCGCCGGAGGCGGGGGTCATGAAGGACAGCGTTCCAGATTACACGTTAAACCGGAACAGCACAATGTCGCCGTCCTTCATGACGTACTCCTTGCCCTCGGAGCGCACCAGGCCTTTCTCCTTGGCCGCGTTCATGGAGCCGCAGGCCATCAGATCGTCGAAGTTGACCACCTCGGCGCGGATGAAGCCCCGCTCAAAGTCGGTGTGGATCTTGCCCGCGGCCTGGGGGGCCTTGGTGCCCCGTTTGATCGTCCAGGCGCGGCACTCGTCCTCGCCGGAGGTGAGGAAGGAGATCAGGCCCAGCAGGGCGTAGCTGGCCTTGATGAGCCGGTCCAGGCCGGACTCGGCGATGCCCAGATCGTCCAGGAACATCTTCTTCTCCTCGCCATCCAGCTCGGCGATCTCCGCCTCCAGCTTGGCACAGACGGGGATGACCTGGGCCCCCTCCTTGGCGGCCAGCTCCTCCACCACCTTGTAGTAGGCGTTGGCGTGGCAGTCGGCAAAGCCCTCCTCATCCAGGTTGGCGGCGTAGATGATGGGCTTGAGGGAGAGCAGCTCGGCAGTGGCGATGATGGTGGCGTCGTCCTCGTCACAGTCGAAGGAGCGGGCGGAGTTGCCGTCGTTGAGCCAGTCCTTCAGGGCGGAGAACACCTCCACCTCGCGGAGATACTTCTTGTCCCCCTTGGCGGCCTTCTGGGCCTTGTCAATACGGCGCTCCACCATCTCCACGTCGGCCATGATCAGCTCAATGTCGATAACGCCGATGTCCCCGGCGGGGTCCACGGGCACGTTGGTGCTGGTGTCAGCTACCACATGCATGATGTTCTCATCGTCGAAGCAGCGCACCACATGCACAATGGCGTCGCACTCCCGGATGTTGGCCAGAAACTTGTTGCCCAGGCCCTGGCCCTTGGAGGCGCCCTTGACCAGGCCGGCAATGTCCACAAATTCCACCACGGCGGGGGTGGTCTTCTTGGGGTGGTACATCTCGGTCAGCGCGTCCAGCCGGTGGTCGGGTACGGCCACCACGCCCACGTTGGGGTCGATGGTGCAGAAGGGGTAGTTGGCGCTCTCAGCGCCGGCGTTGGTAATGGCGTTGAACAGGGTGCTCTTGCCCACGTTGGGAAGGCCCACAATGCCTAATTTCATCGGTAAAAACCCTCTTTCGGTATGTTCGTTTCCACATTATATCCGATCCCGGTGGAAAAAACAAGCGCGCCGGGCCAATTCAAACAGCCGCCTGCGCAGCGGTGGGGTGTTCTGGCCGTCCGGGCATTTTTGCAGGGGAAAACGGCGCGCCCCCCTTGCTTTTCCGACAGGAAGCGTGTAGAATCTTAACGCTCCTTTAACGATACGACAAAATATGGAGGGATCTCCCATGGGACTGCTGCGCCAGCCCACCAGTGATATCACCAAGGGCGTGATCTGGAAACAACTCCTCGCCTTTTTCTTCCCCCTGTGGTTCGGCACCTTTTTCCAGCAGCTCTACAATACGGTGGACACCCTGGTGGTGGGCCGGTTCGTGGGCAAGGTGGCCCTGGCCGCCGTGGGCTCCACCTCCGTCATCGTCAACCTGACGGTGGGCATCTTCACCGGACTGGCGGCCGGTGCGGTGGTAGCCATCGCCCAGCACTTCGGTGCCCGCCGCTGGGACGAGGTGCACGAGTGCGTCCACACCGCCATGCTGCTGAGCATCCTCATCGGCGCATTTTTTATGGTGACGGGCTTTGTCCTCACCCCCTGGGCCCTGCGGGCCATGGGCACCACCGAGGAGGCCCTGCCCGGGGCCATCCTCTATCTGCGGGTCTATTTCCTGGGTATGGTGCCCAACGTCATCTACAACATGGGTACCGGCGTGCTGCGGGCCATCGGCGACTTTCGGCGGCCCCTCTACTTCCTCATGGCCGCATCCCTGTGCAACATTGTGCTGGATCTGCTGCTGGTGGTAGTGTTCCATATGGGGGTAGCCGGCGTGGCCATCGCCACCATCTGTTCTCAGCTTCTGTCCGCCGTGCTGGTGGTGATTTCACTCATGCGCTCCGAGATGACCCCCTATCAGCTCTTTCCCAAGCGGCTGCGCATCTATGCCATGCCCATGCGCAGCATCCTGATGATCGGTGTGCCCACCGCCCTCCAGTCGGTGATGTACAACGCCTCCAATATCGTCATCCAGGCCTCCATCAACTCCTTTGGCACCGACGCTGTGGCCGCCTGGACCGCCTACGGCAAGATGGATATCATTTTCTGGATGACCATTACCGCTATGGCCCAGTCCATCACCACCTTTGCCGGGCAGAACTACGGCGCCGGGGAGTATGAGCGCCTGAAAAAGGGCGTCCGGGTGTCGGTGGCCATGACGGCGTGCTTCACCGTCCTGCTCAGCACTGCCTTTTTCCTGCTGGCCCGGCCCCTGCTGGCCATCTTCTCCCCCGACCCCGACGTACTGGAGGTGGGGGTGGAGATGGTGCGCTTCCTGGCCCCCTGCTATATCACCTATATTCTCATCGAGCTGCTCACTGGAGCCATCCGGGGGGCGGGCAAGTCGGTAGCCCCCATGCTCATCTCGGTCTTCGGGGTGTGCGGCCTGCGGCTGCTGTGGCTGTTCACCGTCGTGCCCGCCCACCACACCCTGCTGGCTGTGGAGGCCAGCTACCCCATCACCTGGGCGGTCACCTCCGTGGCCATCCTGCTCTACTACCGCTTCGGCCGGTGGCTCCACCCGCCCAAGAGGGCGTAAAAGCGCCGCCCCCATATTTTGCGGGGGACGCCGTCATTGCAGAGCCGTAGGGGCGGGTGCCCACACCCGCCCGCGGTCAATCTGCGGCCGGATCAGCGGGCCGATGCGGGCATCGGCCCCTACGTTGTTCAGGAGGCGGAACGATACCCGCAGGATTGCAGGGGCGGGTCCTGTCCCCGCCCCAGGGTTGGGGCGGGCGGCCACAAGGGCCGCCCCTACATTTGGAGGGAGCGGTACCATTGCAGAACTGTAGGGGCGGGGCTTGTCCCCGCCCGCGTCTCCCTTGCCCCCGCCGCAGAAGAGAAAGAGGACGCGCACGCCGGAGGTGTGCGCGTCCTCTTGGTTTAGTCATGGCTCAGGTAGTAGGGCTTCATCAGGCTGGGCTGCTCTGTGGAGTCCTTCTGCCCATTGGTGCGCAAGGTGACCTCCGGGGGACGGCCCCGGCCGCCGTGGCGTCCGCCGCCCTTGCGCTTCCGCGCCGCCTGGGGCTCCGGCTTCGCAGGGGGGTCCGGGGGCCTGGCGGCCTTCTTCCGCTTTTTAGCGGGCTGTTCAACTGGTTTGTCCTTTTTCGGTACGGCCTGGGCCCGGCCGCGAGGGGCCAGCAGGCGGGCGGTGGCGTCCATGATCACGTCGCTGGCCAGGGGGTCGGGCTTGTGGAAGTCGGCAAACTCCGCCTGGACCGGCCGGGCGGGGGCAGTGGCCGTCAGGGCCTCCTCCAGGGTGGCGCTGTTGCGCTGGCCCCGCTTGCGGCGCTTTTTGGCGGAGGTCTCCCCGGCTGGCTCCGGCTGGGGAGGCTGCTCCAGTACCTTTTGGTTGGCCTTGGCCTTTCGGGCCTCGGCGGCGGCCTTGTTGGCCGCATCCCGCTGGCGGCGGCGCTCCTTGGCGGCGGCCCGGGCCTCGGCGTCCTCTGGATTCACCACCCGGCCCTTCTTGTCGCGGGGCAGGGGCTCCAGCACCTCCATGGGCCAGGGGTGGCCCTCCACCACAGGGATGGCGCGGCCGATGAGCTTCTCGATGGCCTTGAGCTCGTCCTTCTCGTTGATGTCGCAGAAGGAGATGGCGGTGCCGCCCCGCCCGGCCCGGCCGGTGCGGCCGATGCGGTGGACGTAGGTCTCCGGTACGTCGGGCAGGTTGTAGTTGAACACGTGGGAGAGCTCCTCAATGTCCAGGCCCCGGGCAGCGATGTCGGTAGCCACCAGGACCTGCACCGCGCCGCCTTTGAAGTCGGCCAGGGCCTGCTGCCGGGCGGTCTGGCTCTTGTTGCCGTGGATGGCGGCGGCGGAGATGCCCGCCTTGACCAGATCCCCGGCCACCTTGTTGGCCCCGTGCTTGGTGCGGGTAAACACCAGGGCGTTTTTCACGTCCAGCTCCTGGATGAGGGCGGCGAGCAGCCTGGTCTTGTTGCCGCGGTCCACGTAGTAGAGCTTCTGGTCGATCACCTCCACCGGGGAGGAGATGGGGTTGACCGCCACCTTGGCGGGGTTGTGCAGCAGGGAGTCTACCAGCCCCTGCACCTCGGGGGGCATGGTGGCGGAGAAGAAGAGGGTCTGCTTTTGGGCGGGCAGCCAGCCAAGGATGCGGCGCACGTCGTGGATGAAGCCCATGTCCAGCATCCGGTCGGCCTCGTCCAGCACGAAGATCTCCAGCCGGGACAGGTCGATGAGCTTCTGGCCGTAGAGGTCGCCCAGGCGGCCGGGGGTGGCCACCAGGATGTCCACGCCCTTTTTCAGCCGCTCCACCTGGGGAGCCTGCCCCACGCCGCCGAAGATGACGGTGGAGCGCAGGGGCAGGTACTTGCCGTAGGCCTCAAAGCTCTCCTGGATCTGGAGGGCCAGCTCCCGGGTGGGGGTGAGGATCAGGGCCCGGATGGGGCGGCCCTGGGCCTTACGGCCGCTGAGCTGCTGGAGAATGGGGGCGGCGAAGGCGCAGGTCTTGCCGGTGCCGGTCTGGGCGCAGCCCAGCACGTCCCGGCCGGTCAGCGCGGGGGGAATGGCTTTTGCCTGGATGGGAGAGGGCTGCTCGTAGCCCTGGTCGGCCAGGGCCCGCAGGATGGGCTCGTTGAGGCCGAGTTCTTGAAAGGTCATGTTGTTCGTCCTTTACAGCGTTTTGGCCCCTCCTGCGCCGGGGGGCGGTTGCGGGTCATACCCCACCGCGCAGAGGTGGGGGAAAACGCGGCAAAGCCCGCCGGAAAACCAGCGGGCATTTCGCACGCGATATTCGTACTCCTAAAGTATACCACAAATTTGGAAAAATACAAGTGGGCGCGGCTCAGCCCTGGGCCTGGGCGGTGTTGAGCCCCAGCAGGCCCTGGAGCACGGCGGCTACCGTCTCCTCCAGCCCTCTCCCCTCCCCCACGTCCACGGTGAGGTCGGCGTACCGCCGGTAGAGGGGTTCCCGGGCGGCGTACACGTCGGCCAGGGTCTGGCCCGGGGCCATGGCGATGCCCCGGGTGGTGATGTTGTGTATCCGCCGCTCCAGCTCCGACAGAGGGACGTGGAGGTAGACCACCCGGCCCAGGGCCCTCAGGTGGCCGATCGCCCCCGCCCGGCAGACGGCGCTGCCTCCGGGGGCGATGACGGCGCCCGTGCAGGCCAGGGAGCAGATGGCCGCCTCCTCTGCGTCCAGAAAGGGCTCCACGCCCCGGTTGTCCAGCAGCTCCTGTAGGAGGGCCCCCTCCCGCTGCTGAATGAGGAGGTCCACGTCCACAAACTGAAAGCCCAGGGCCTTGGCCAGCAGGACGCCCACGGTGCTCTTGCCCGAGCCGGGCATGCCGATGAGAGTGATGTTATTCAATCTGATTTGCTCCTTTTTACACGGTTCCGACCGCGCCCCAGGGCAGCTCCAGGGGAATCTGATGGACGGCAGAGGGGGTGCTGCTGTCCGGCTCCCCCTCGTACAAAGCCAGCACGGCCCCGCCGGAGGCATCCTCGGGGACAAAGAAGATCATCTGGCCGTACAGGGGGTCCTCCCACTGGGCGTCGGAGAGGGTGACCAGATATACCCCCGCGTCCTTGAGCTGCCGGGCCAGGGAGGCGTCGTCCTCCGCCAGAAGGGCGGTGCCGTCCTCCAGCCGCAGCTCGGCGGGAAAAAAGGTCAGGTCGTCCCGGCGCTCGCCCCCCTCCACCCAGAGATCCACGGCCAGGCAGCGGAAGCCCTCCCGCCGGGCCAGGGGTACGTAGGTCAGATCCACCTCCCAGGGGTCCTCCACGGTCACCTGCTGGGTACCGTGAATGGAAAAGGGCTCCCAAAGGGCGTGAGTCCCGCCGGCGGGCTCCGCCTGGGCAACCGCCCCCGGCTCTGGGCGGCGGCCCGCAAAGGCTTCGGACAGGTTAAGCATAAGACCCAACACGAAGGGCAGGACAATGCAGAGGAGGAACAGCGACACGAGCACGAGCACCAGAAGCTTGAGCGGGGAGCGCTGCCTCCGTGCGGGGGGCTCCTCCCAGGGCGTCCCTCCCTGGGGGCCGCCGTAGGACACCGTCCGGGGGCCCACCGGTGGGGTCTTGGGCTGGGCCGCCGGGCGCGGCCGGTCCTTGGAAGCGGCCGAAACGCGGGCGGGCGGAGCCTGCGCCGGGCGGGCCCCTGCGCGGTCCGGCGGGGGATTGTAGCTGCCGCACTTGGGACAGAAGTCGTCGCTGTCGTAGTCGTAGGGCCGGCCGCAACTCGCACAGGTCACCTTCCGCATGAAAATGCCCCCTTCTCGGATTTTCCTTAGAGTTAATTCCATTATAACAGAAAGCAGGCCCGGCGGCAACCGTCCTCCGGCCATGACCAAGGCTTCATACCGCACTTGACGGCCGACAGTGGTTTCTTATACCATAAAGCGGTACGGAATGGTATAATGGAGCCAGACTTTGCGCCATCTGTACCGGTCGCAGGCCGGAGAAACAGCCATGAGAAAGAGAGGACATTTATCCATGACCAACCGCTTGGACCGCGACTTCCACCTGCCGGGGCTGCTGCGCTTTGCCCTGCCCACCATTATTATGATGCTGGTGGTCAGCCTCTACACCATCGTGGACGGGGTGCTGATTGCCCGCCTGGTGGGAGAGAACGCCCTGGCCGCCGCCAATGTGGCCTATCCTGCCATCAGCTTTACCCTGGCCATGGGGATCATGCTGGGCACCGGCGGCTCCGCCGTGGTGGCCCACAAGATGGGGGCCGGATATCTGGAGGAGGCCCGGAGGGACTTCGGCTTTCTGGCCCTGGTGGCGGTGTGCATCGGCCTGGCGGTCTGCCTGGCGGGGGCCCTGTTCGCCGGGCCGCTGGCCCGGCTGCTGGGGGCCAGCGATCTGCTGCTGGACGATACGGTCACCTATCTGCGGGTGCAGCTCTGCTTTGCACCCATGGCCATGCTCCAGCTCCTCTTTGAGAGCTTCTTTGTCACTGCCGGGCGGCCCGGCCTGGGCCTGGGGCTGGCGACTGCGGCGGGCGTCACCAACGCCGTGCTGGACTATCTCTATATGGGGCCTATGCAGATGGGCATACTGGGCGCTGCCCTGGGCACTGTTACGGGCTACTCGATTCCCGCCGTGGCGGGGGTGCTCTTTTTCCTGCTCCGCCGGCAGGGGCTCCGCTTTGGCCGCCCCCACGGGGATCTGCGCATGCTGGGCCGGGCCTGCTTCAACGGCGCGTCCGAGATGGTGACGAACCTGTCCATGGCGGTGACTACCTTTCTCTTTAACGCTATTATGATGGCCTACCTGGGGGAGGCGGGCGTGTCCGCCATCACCATCGTGCTCTATGCCCAGTTCCTTCTGGTGGCCCTGTATATGGGCTTCTCCATGGGGGTGGCCCCGGTGTTCAGCTTCAACCGGGGGGCGGGGCGGTATGACCGGATGCGGCGTATTTTCGGCTACTGCCTGCGGTTTATCCTGGTTTCGTCCGTGGCTATTCTGGCGGTGGCCCTGGCCCTGTCCGGGGTGGTGGTGGGGATCTTCTCCACACCCGGCTCTCCGGTGTACGCCATCGCCCTGGACGGCTTTCGACGGTTTGCCCCCGCTTTCCTCTTTGCCGGGGTAAATATCTTCTCCTCCGCCCTCTTTACCGCCCTGTCCGATGGGCGCACCTCCGCCATTATCTCGTTTGCCCGCACCTTCGGCTTCCTGCTGCTGGGGCTGCTTCTGCTGCCCCGGCTGCTGGAGGTGGACGGCGTGTGGCTGGCCGTGCCGCTGGCGGAGCTGCTCTCCTGCCTGCTGTCGGTCTGGTTCCTCCGCCGCAAGCGGGCCGACTTCGGCTTCGGCGGTGGGGATCTCCCCCGACACGGTGGACGCGGCGGCGGACGGACCTGACGGAAGCGAAGCTATTATAAAAGCCCCCGGCGCAACGCGCCGGGGGCCTCTCATTGTACTTTTTAGAAGGTAATAATGCCCTTTTTCAGAATCTTGCGGTCCAGCAGCTTCTGGTAGGCCTCCACGGCCTGGTCAAAGGTGAAGTAGTCGGAAATAAAGTCCTTAATGTTCAGCTCACCGGAGCGCATCCACTCTACCACCTGGGCGTGGGCCTCGCCTTCCTCGCGCTTGCGGGGCATCTGCTGGTAAATGACGCGCCAGTTGTAGTCGGCAGGGCTGAAGTCGATGGTGACCTCCTCCTTTTCGGGCACGCCGTAGCACAGCACTGAGCCACGGTCCTTGATAAGCCCCATGCCCTGGTTTACAATGGCGGGGGAACCGGCCGCGTCCAGCACGTAGTCCACACCGCCGGGGAAGAGCTTGCGCACCTCGGCGCGCACATCGCACTCCTTGCTGTTAATGAGGTGAGTAGCGCCGTAATTCCTGGCCTGCTCCAGTTTTTCGGGCAGGATGTCGCAGGCCACCAGATCCTTTACACCCAGCAGGCTCATAAACTTCAGGTATGTAAGACCCACAGGGCCGCAGCCAAACACTACCACGGAGTCCTGGGGCTGGATACCGAAATAGCGGATGTTGGAGAGCACCTCACGGAAGGTGACGATCATAGTGGCGTCCACGGGGTCCAGATCGTCGTCCAGCACCGTCTGAGCAAAGGCGCAGTCGGGAGCGCCGCCGGGCCAGGGGGCTTTGGGATCGCACACCACAGCGTACTCACTCAACGCGCCCCAGCCGGAGCCCAGCCCAGGCAGGTTTTCCGGGTCAGGATCCACAAAGGGCAGCAGCACCTTGTCGCCCACCTTAAGGCCTTTGACCTTGGAGCCCACCTCCACGACTTCGCCCACGCCCTCATGGCCCAGCATAATGGGGTAGACCGATTCGGGGAAGCCCTTAAAGGTGCGGTGGATGAGCTTGATGTCGGTACCGCACATGCCGCAGGCAATGGTCTTAACCAGCGCCTGATACTCGTTGTACCGGGGCTTGTTGACCTCGTGAACGGTAATCCTGCCATCTCTCTCGACGACCAGCGTTTTCATAAAAAAGGCCCTCCTTTAATGAATATCGTAATATTGGAATGTCACTACATAACAAGATAAAAAACAAAGCAGCATGTATTTACAAGAGAGATCATAACACAAAGCATTTAAAAATGCAACTAAATTGGATGCAAAAATAAAATGAGTTTTATACATATTTCCATGGAAAAGGAAGGAAATAAGCGGTATGATACTGCATATATTATGATACAAAAACGGTTCCTATTACGCTTGTGTGCAGAATCAATAATTTGGACAGTGAAAAAACGTAAATTATGCACCAATTTATGAAAGCTATATTGACAAGTTTAAAATTTGAGCTATACTAAGGGCAACGATATGTTACTACATAGTATCAATGCAACGCAGTCCGGCGCAAACCGGATACCATAAACACAAAGTCGGCCGCGGACAACGGCCGTTTTGTAAGCAAGGCAACCCAATACAAGAAGGAGGAACACCCGAATGAAGAAGAAGAAACTCATTGCAACGGTCCTCTCCGCATCCATGCTGGTCGGACTGCTGGCCGGCTGCGGCAGCAGCACAGATCCGGCTGAAAGCCCCACTGGCGGCGGTGAAACCACCCCGGCTCAGGGCGAGACCACTCCCGCCCAGAACGACGTAGACTATGCCAATTTTGTGATCGATCCCGCCCAGATCCCACAGGAAAAGCTGGACACCACCCTGTACCTGGCCGTCTCTGTCCGCGGTCTGGAGAACCCGTACATCGCCACGATCAACGAGGGCATGAAGCTCTTTGCCGAATATCTGGATTCCATCGGTCAGAAGTATGAGATGCAGGTGCTGGATTCCCAGGGCGACAGCGCCAAGGAAGTCGACAACATGCGCCAGTTTGCGGCCAAGGCCAACGGCAACGCCATTGCCTACGCCGATCCCAACGAGGACACCATTGCCTACTCCCTGGCTGAAGCCATGGCGGAGTCCGGCGGCTATCTGGGCACGGCCTGGAACAAGCCCGCCGATGTGGGCCCCTCCGATCTGGACCCCAACTGGGTGATCCACACCTCCCCCGACAACGTGGTGAACGGCTACAATATCGCCAAGGCCCTGTTCGACTCCATGGGCGGCGAGGGCCAGATCTTCGTGGTGCAGGGCCTGCTGGGCAACACCGCGTCCAACGCCCGTTATGAGGGCCTTCAGAAGGCTCTGGAGGAGTATCCCAACATTGAGGTCGTGGCGGACGACACGGCCAACTGGAACACCGACGAGGCTCTGGCTCTGGTCGAAACCTGGCTGACCCAGTACCCCGACGTGGGCGGCATCTGGTGCGCCAACGACAATATGGCCACTGGAGCTCTACAGGCGCTGGACGCGGCGGGCCTGAAGGGTAAGGTTGGCGTGTGCGGCATTGACGCCAACACCGATATTGTGGAGGCCATTGCCAACGGCGAGGCCACCGCTACCGTCTCCTCCAACGGATACCTCCAGGGCGGCTATACCCTGGCCATCTGCTACGCGGCCTGGGCCGGCCTGCTGGACCCCGCCGCGCTGCCCGCCGACTTCCGCGAGTTTGCCACCCCCACTGTGCTGATTGACAGCCCCGAGGCCGCAAAGGATTGGCAGAACTACAAGCCGGAGTTTGACTTCAGCCGTCCCTTTGACTGCCGCGTGGCCGGGTGACCGGCCGGAGCACCAATCCTGAATAACGGATAGTCAGAACGGCCGGGGCTGGGATCGTGGTCCCAGCCCCGGCTTCATATTAAGTCTCGCCGTCAGAGATCGCTGCCGTGGTGTGAGGGAGTGGTCCGTCCTAGAGCGAAATTGGAGCGACGATTATGATGAAATTAAATCCTGCGGCGACCATCACGGAAGAGTTCGCCGAACGCATCAAGAGTGAAAACCGCAGCGCAAAAATGATGAAGCTGGCACCGTTGATCGTGCTGGCCTGTCTTGTGGTTGTCTTTCTCATTGTCTGTGGGGCCAGCTTCCTCTCCCCCAAGAATATTATGAATATTCTCAACCAGATGGCCCTGCCCCTGGTAGTGGCCCTGGGACTGACCTTTGTCATTATGCTGGGCAGCATTGATCTGTCCATTGACGGAAGCGTGGGCATGGCGGGCTCCCTGTTTGCCTGCTTTGTCCTCAACAGTGAATTTGCGTACGATCTGGGTTTCCTCAGCGTGGTTATTGCGGTAGGTGTGAGCATGCTCTGCGGTCTGCTCATCGGCCTGTGCCACGTCTACCTCAAAATCCCCTCCTTCATGGCCTCCTTTGCCTTTATGTACATCTGCAAGGGCATCGGTATGGTCTCTTACCAGGGGCATCCTCCCACGATCAAGGACCCCGTTATTACGGCTCTGCCCACCACCACCTTCCTGGGCATCCCCTTTATCACCTGGGTTGCCATTGTGATGTTCCTGCTGTGCTTTTTTATTCAGGAGTATACCGCCTTCGGCCGGCATATTTACGCCGTGGGCACCAATGAGAACATTCCGCGCTCTGTGGGCGTCAGCGTGGAAAAAGTCAAAATCGGCGTGTTTACCCTGGCCGGTTTCCTGTTCGGCGTGGCGGGCGTCATCGGCGCTATCCGCCTGGGCCAGGGCCAGATCGCCATCGGCGACGACAAGATGTTTCCCGCCCAGGCGGCCGTGGTGGTCGGCGGCACTTCGCTGGCCGGCGGCAAGGGCGGCGTGGTCAACACCATTGTTGGCGTGCTGATTATGACGGTGCTGGATAACGGCTTGGTCATGCTGAACGTCAACCCAAACATCCGCACCGGCGTCCAGGGTGTCATCATCCTGGTGGCCGTCATTCTGACTGCGGCCCGCGGCGCCAAGGTCATCAGCAAATAAGGGGGCGGGCAGAATGAGTGAACTGGAACGCAAGAACGGCCCCTCCGCAGTGGCGGAGACCGTGACCAAGGACGGCCGCCGGATTGGAACGGAGGTCCTCTTCAGCGCCAAGGACATCACCAAGACCTTTGGCGGCACCCAGGCCCTGAAGGGAGTGGAGCTTGAGATCCACCCCGGCGAGATCGTGGGCCTGGTGGGCGAGAACGGCGCGGGCAAGTCCACCCTGCTGAAGATCATTATCGGCGCCCAGCCCCAGACCTCTGGTACCATGAGCTTCCACGGCGCCCCCTATGAACCCAAGACCCCCATGGACGCCAACAAGGCGGGCGTGGGCATGGTCTTTCAGGAGCAGTCCCTGATTGTTACCCTGAACGTGGCCCAGAACATTTTCTTTGGCCATGAAAAGGACTTCAGGAAGGCCGGCGTCATCAACTGGGCCAAGATGAACCGGGCGGCCGCCGAGGTGCTGGCCGCAGTGGACATCACCAACATCAGCCCCACCAAAAAGGTCAGCGATCTGAACTTCGCCACCCGCCAGATGGTGGAGATCGCCAAGGTTATGAACGTCACCAAGCAGTCCGGCAGCGAACACTGTCTGATCCTGCTGGACGAGCCCACTTCCGTGCTCAACGAGGCTGAGGTGGAAAACCTCTACAAGCAGATGCGCAAGATCGCGGCCCAGGGCCATGCGGTCATCTTTGTCTCCCACCACCTCAACGAGATTCTGGAGGTCACCGACCGCATCTATGTCTATAAGGACGGCACCAGCGTGGGCAGCCTGGACACCAGGGACGCCGACGAGGCCAAGCTGTACGAAATGATGGTGGGCCAGTCCACCACCACGGAGTACTACCATCTGGACCGCCAGACCGCACCCCAGGATGATGTACTTCTGGAGGCCAAAGACCTGGGCCTGCACGGAATCTTCAAGCATGTCAACTTCCAGCTTCACCGGGGAGAGGTGCTGGGCCTGTGCGGCGTGGTGGGCTCCGGCGCGGAAGAGGTGTGCGAGGTGCTCTGCGGCGACGAGAAGCCCTCCTTCGGGGAAATCTCGGTCCGCGGCAGGGCCGTCCGCTTCCGCTCGCCCAAGCAGGCGCTGAGGGAGGGCATCCTTATGATCCCAAAGGAGCGCCTGTTTGAGGGCATCGTCTCTACCCTGTCGGTGGAGGATAACATTGCCCTGTCCAACGCCAAGCAGATGGCCAAGGGCCCCTTTGTTTCGGGCGCGGCGGTGCGCAGGCAGGCCAAGCACTGGATTGGCGAGCTGCGGATCAAGACCCCCGGGCCCCAGGCGCTGCTGCGCCAGCTCTCCGGCGGCAACCAGCAGAAGGTGGTATTCTCCCGGGCCCTGGCCAGCGGTGCGGACATCCTGCTGCTCAACCACCCCACCCGCGGCGTCGATGTGGGCGCCAAGGAGGAGATCTACGCCCTGATCCGCGACATGACGGATGAGGGCAAGGCTGTAATCGTACTGGGCGATACAACAGACGAATGTATCGGCTTGTGTTCCCGCCTGCTCGTCATGAAGGACGGCCTGGTCACCGGCGAATTTGACGCCCCCGCCGACCACAAGCCCTCCCAGGTTGACGTGGTCAGCCTGATGATGTAAGGAGGAATCGAGCTATGAAGACAAAAACTCCCAATGTGTCCGGCAGGAGTGCATGGCTGCGGGACAACATCACAAAATACTTTAGCTTTTCGGCCATCATTATTCTGCTGGTAGCCCTCTCCCTGACCCAGGACAACTTCCTGGGCACCAGCAACCTCAAAAACCTGCTGCGCGACACGGCGCCTCTGATGATTATGTCCGCAGGCATGACAATGGTGCTTCTGTTCGGCTCCATTGACCTGTCCATGGGCGCGGTGTGCTCCGTATCCAACGTGACCTACATCCACCTGAAGCTGGCCTTCCAGGACAGCTTCAGCAATCCTTTCCTCACCAGCCTGGCGGCCATGGCGGTCTCTCTGGCGTTTGGCCTGGCCTCCGGTCTGGCGCTGGGCATCATTCACGTCAAGCTGAAGGTACCCTCCTTCATCGCCTCCCTGGGCTTTATGTCCCTATGGCAGTCGGTGGCCCTCCTCATCACGCAGAACCCCGAGTCGGTGCCCAAAGCCCTGTGGGGCACCGTGGAGTGGTACAAGATCGCCTTCGGTGTGGTGGGCCTGCCCCTGATTGTGGCAATCGCCATTATCCTGTTCATCCACTGTGTTACCCGTTACACCCCCAGCGGACGGACCATTTTTGCCATCGGCGGCAACGAGCGCACTGCCCGGGTGGCCGGTATGGGCGTGGATAGGACAAAGATTCTGGTATTTGCCATCAACGGCGTGCTGGCCGCTCTGGCCGGTATCTTCCTGGCGGCCAACCTCCGCTCCAGCGCCCCCACCATCGGCGACCCCTTTACCCTAAAGATTGTGGCGGCCTGCGCCCTGGGCGGCACCTCGCTGGCCGGCGGCAAGGGCAGCGAGCTGGGCACCATCCTGGGCGTGTTTACCGTGGCCATCATTGAAAACGGCATGAACTTTATCGGTGTCAACGCCTACTATCAGAACATTGTCTTTGGTATCTTTGTGTTGGCGGCCATCGCCCTTACGGTGGACCGCAGCATCCGCGGCCAGATCGTCAAGTAAGAAAGAAGGAGTGCCTCTTATGTCCGATGTAAAACCGTTTGTGTTGGACTTTGACCTTGTAAGCGGCTTCTGCACGAGCGGCAAGGTCAAGCCTACCCAGCGCAGAGTGTCCGACATGGTCGCCCAGTTTGCCAATGAGGCGGCGGCCCGGGCCATGGTGGAGGGGGGCGACCCCCTGCTGTATGAGTTCTACGGCCTGGATCTGCCCGAAGACGACTCCGGCGTGCTCCAGTTCGGCACCACCATCCTCTACCCCGGAAAGGTGGGGGAGGAGTATTTCATGACCAAGGGCCACTTTCACACCATCCTGGACACCTCCGAGATCTACTACGGCCTCAGCGGCCACGGCATGATGCTGATGGAGACCCCCGAGGGCCAGGTGGACTGGAAGGAGATCGGCCCCGGCGAGGCCCTCTACGTCCCCGGACGCTGGGCCCACCGCAGCATCAACACCGGCACCGAGCCTCTGGTGATGTTCTTCGTCTACCGGGGGGACGCCGGCCACGACTACGGCACCATCGAGGAGAAGGGCTACCGGAAGCTGGTGGTGGAGCGGGACGGAAGGCCTGCCGTCATCGACAACCCCAAATGGAAGGTGTAGCCCCGCCCTTTGCGGCCGTCCTGTTTGATCTGGACGGCGTCCTGCGCAACACCGAGCCATACCACCGCATGGCCTATGCACAGTTGGCCCGCAGCCTGTCCGGGGGCGCGCCCCCGGACACCGGGGAGATTGCCGGCAAGTCCAACCTCCAGCTCTACGAGGCTCTGGTGGCCCGCTGCGGCGGGACGGCCTCGGCGGAGGAGCTGTCCCAGCGGCACTTCCGGCTGGTCTGCCAGATGCTGGAGGAGTACCGGGTGGGGCCGATGCCCGGCCTGGAGGAGGCCCTGGACGCCCTGCGCCGCCGGGGTATCCCCTTTGGGGTGGTGTCCTCCTCGTGGCGCTGGTATGTGGAGCGCTGCCTGCGGGAGCTGGGGATGTATGAGGACGCCGCGGTGATCGTCACCGGCAGCGACGGCCTGCCCCTCAAGCCCGCCCCCGCCCCTTATCAGGCGGCGGCCCGGGTCTTTCGCCCTGCCCCGCCCGGCGCGGTGCTGGCCGTGGAGGACAGCGGCAGCGGCGTCCGCTCCGCCGTGGCGGCGGGTCTGGCCTGCGCGGCGGTATACAACCCCGACTCGGGGGCGCAGGATCTGTCCCCGGCCCGGTGGCGGCTGAACAGCCTGTACGAGCTGCCCGCCCTGCTGGACGGCAACTAAACCAATCCGATTTTTGTTTACATAATAAGGAGGTCATTTCCATGTCCATGCTGCAGCATTCCACCCGCGCCTGGGGCTCCCCCAGCCGCTACATCCAGGGCCGCTATGAGCTGGAGAACATGAAAACCCACACCGAGGTCTACGGCCGCAGGGTGTTCTTCCTCATCGACGTGTTCTTCTTCGCCGACTACAAGAAGCGCTTCGAGGCCCTGTACGCCGGCAGCGACAGCCAGATCCAGTGCGAGCAGTTCGGCGGCCAGTGCACCGAGGAGGAGATTCTCCGCTGCACCGGTCTGGCCAAGGCCCTGAACCCCGACGTGGTGGTGGGCATTGGCGGCGGCAAGACCATGGACACCGCCAAGGCCGTGGCCGACAACTACAACGCGGCGGTGATCATCGTCCCCACCACCGCCTCCACCGACGCCCCGGCCATGGGCCTGTCCGTCATCTACACCGCCGCGGGCGAGCACGTGGGCGCCCGCCACTACAAGAAGAACCCCGATCTGGTGCTGCTGGACACCGACATTCTGGCCAAGGCGCCCATCCGCTTCCTGGTGGCCGGCATGGGCGACGCCCTGTCCACCTATCCGGAGTGCCGGGCCAACGTGCAGTCCGCCTCCCCCAACTACGTCAACAGCGGCTATCACCAGACCATCGCCTGCATCGCCGTGTCCAAGGCGTGCCACGAGACCATCCTGACCAAGGGCGTCAGCGCCAAGCTGGCCGCCGAGCAGGGCCTGTGCACCAAGGACGTGGAGGACGTCATCGAGGCCAACACCCTGCTGTCCGGCCTGGGCGTGCAGAACGGCTCCTGCGCGGGCGCCCACTCCATCGCCGAGGGCATCACCGTCCTGGAGCCCTGCGCCAAGCTGCTGCACGGCGAAGTGGTGGCCTTCGGCATCCTGGTGCAGCTCATCGTGGAGGGCGCCCCCGCCGAGGAGCTTGACGAGCTGTACACCTTCTTCGAGGAAGTGGGCCTGCCCACCACCTTTGACGATCTGGGCATTCCCGACGCCACCGAGGCCGACATCAGGAAGGTGGCCGAGACCTCCATGCACTCCTACTGGGACGTGGAGCCCTTTGCCGTCAACCCGCAGATGGTCTTTGACGGCATCATGATGGCCAACACCCTGGGCAAGCGCCGCAAGGGCCTGTAAGCGGGCCGCGGCCGGACGGAAAGGAAGCGCACGCATGAAAGCAATTCAATACACCGCCCCCCGGCAGTTTGCCGTGGTAGATCTGCCCAAGCCGGAGCCCGGCCCCCATCAGGTGGTCATCCGGGTCAAGGCCTGCGGCATCTGCAAGACCGACCTGACCATCCACGACGGAAGCTTTCTGGCCAAGTTCCCCCTGGTGAACGGCCACGAGTTCGCCGGCGTCATTGACGCAGTGGGCAGCGCCGTCACCGAGTGGAAGGTGGGCGACCGGGTCACCGCCGACAACACCGAGCTGTGCGGCTACTGCGAGCCGTGCCGCAGCGACAAGCCCCTGTACTGCGAGAACTTCAACTCCCACGGCTGCAACATGCCCGGCGGCTTTGCCGAGTATGTGCTCATCAACCACGACAAGGTGTTCGCCCTCAGCGACAAGCTGTCCTTCGAGGAGGCCACCTTTACCGAGCCCACCGCCTGCGCAGTCCACGGCGTGGACCGCATCGCCCCCCGCTTCGGCGACTCCATCCTCATGTTCGGCGCAGGCCCCACCGGCATCATCCTGGCCCAGCTGCTCCGCCGGGCGGGGGCGGGCCGCATGGTCATCGCCGATCCCCACGCCGACAAGCTGGACATTCTGCGCAAGTATGGCTTTACCGACCTGGTGGTCATGGACAAGGCCGACCCGTCCAAGCACACCGCCGAGATCAAGGCCATCATGCCCAAGGGCTTCGACATTGTCATCGACGCCACCGGGGCCGCCTCGGTGTTCGAGTCCTGCTTCCACTTTGTCCACATGGGCAGCAAGATTGTGGCCTACGGCGTCTGCGCCGCCGACGCCAAGGTACCCGTCAGCCCCTACGACATTTTCAGCCAGGAGTACACCATCCTCGGCTCCTTCGCCCAGACCCACTGCTTTGGCCGGGCGCTGGAGTATCTGGAGAGCGGCGCGGTGCAGGTCAAGGAGTTGATCTCCCACGAGCTGCCGCTGGAGGACTACGGCAAGGGCCTGGACTACATCGTCCAGAAGCAGGCCCGCAAGGTTATCATTCACCCCTGAGAGCGCCTCCTCTCCGTGTGCCGAAAAAAGCCCGCCCGCCCCGGCTTGGGGTGGGCGGGCTTTTATGTTTCTCGCTAGGGCTCCACGTCCAGCATCGCCATGGTGGCGGGCATTTCGTGGGCGGTATTGACCTTCTCCTCGTCGGTGACCAGATCGAAGCAGGAGACGATGATCTTGTCCCCCCAGACGCACGGCTCGCCCGGCTCGTCCAGCTCGCCGTGGAAGCCGTCGGTGTCGGGGGAGCAGGCCATCCGCGTCACCCGGCCGTCGGGGGTGATGCGGGCGATGGCGTTGGCCGAGAAGTCGGCCACGTAGATGTTGCCGTAGGGATCGATGGTCATGCCGTCGGTGGACTTCAGGTTGGCCGGATCACAGGCCCACTTGCGGTTCTCCTTCACCGAGCCGTCGGGGTTGAAGGTGATTTTGTGCACCACCCCGTCGCCGAAGTTGCCGACGTAGAGGTTGCCGTCGTGGTCGAACACGATGCCGTCCACGCCGTACTGGCACTTGGGGTTCTCGGTGATAAAGGTGAGGAAGATGTGGGGATCGGCCAGGGTGTTGGTGCAGTGGATGCCCTCGGCGTCCAGGGGGAAGCGGTAGACACAGCTCATGAGCTTGCCGCTGTCCGTCTTCTGGCGGGTCATGCAGCTCTGGGTGACGTACATGTAGTCCCCCCAGATGCGGATGCCGTTGGGGTGCTCCATGTTGTCAGCCACCACGGTGCACTTCACCACCCCCGCGTCGTTGAGCCGCAGGCGGAGGATGCGCCCGGTGAACACCATGTGGGGCTCTCCGGTCCAGCCCGCGTTGTCCACCAGATAGAGGTCGCCGTCGGGGCCGAACTCGATGCCCATGGCCCGGGCCTCACCGGTGTACTCGTTGCGCGGCACGTCAAACCACTTCTTGATGTTGCGGTCCTTGTCGATTTTCAGCACGCAGCTGGGCATGGACAGATCCGCAAAGTTGGGACAGGACAGAATCAGGTTGCCGTCCCTGTCGATGGCCATGCCGTCGGGGGTGCACACCAGCTCCTCCGGCAGCAGGGTGAACAGCTTGGATGTTTGCATAAAGCGCATTGCCTCCTTTTACGCGGTCAGCTCCTTGAGGAACCGGCAGGCCCGGCCCGCCATCTCGTCCAGCCCGGCCTCCCCGGCCCCGCCGCTGAGATCCCGCCAGACCTTGATATCATAGGGAATGGTACCCCCCATGAGCACGAAGGGCTCCATCACAATGGCCCCCTGGTAGTTCACCTGCTTGAGGGCGGCGGCCATGTCCTTCCAGGGCAGGCGGTTGGTGGAGCCGGCGGGGCGGCGGTTGTTCTCCCCCACGTGGAAATGCCCCAGCCAGGGGCCCGCCTCCAGAATGGCGTCCACCATGCTGTCCTCCTCGATGTTCATGTGGAAGGTATCCAGCAGCACCCGGGCGTTGGGACTGCCCAGGCGCTTGACAAACTCCACGCCCTCTTTGGCGGTGTTGAGCAGGTACTGCTCGAAGCGGTTGACCACCTCGCAGCAGTAGAGCACGCCGCAGTCCTCCGCCACCTTCATGAGCCGGGACATGGACTCCAGGGCAAGCTCCTCCTTGCGGCGCTTCTCGTCCAGGGTGATTCCGTGGTCGGGCAGGGCCTGCCACCCGGCGTAGGACACGCCGTTGAGGATGGCCGCCCCCACCTTGGGCATGCTCTCCAGGATGCGGGTGACATGGCGGATGCCGTTCTCCCGCACCGCCGGATCGTCGCTGGCCAGGTCGTATTTGGCCTCCAGGCCGATGGAATAGGTGATGCCCAGGCCGTTGTGATCGGCGCAGGCCTTCAGCTCCCGCAGCCTGGCGTCGTCGTAATAGCCCCACTCGGCGGAGGCCACCTCGCAGATGTCAAAGCCCAGCCAGGCCAGCTTCTCCATCAGGGGTATGTATGCAATCTCGTCCCAGTTGTGGCTCCAGAAGCCGTAGTGCATTCCAATCGGGTTCATGGCGCGCCTCACTGGCCCCGGGCAGCGCGAATCTTCTCCACAAACTGGCGGGCGGTCTCGGTAATCTTGCCGTAGTCGCCGGTCTTGGCCCCGGCGGTCAGGCTGCCGCCCGCGCCCACGGCCACCGCGCCGGCCGCAATCCACTCGGCCACGTTGTCCAGAGACACGCCGCCGGTGGGCATCAGCTCGGCCTGGGGGATGGGGCCGTGGATGGACTTGAGAATCTTCGGCCCGAACAGCTCGCCGGGGAACACCTTGATGATGTCCGCACCCGCCTCCATGCCGGCCACCACCTCGGCGATGCTCATGGCGCCGGGCATGCAGGCCACGCGGTAGCGGTTGCACAGGCGGACGGTGTCGCCGTTGAAGTAGGGGCTGACCACATACTGGGCGCCGGAGAGGATGGCCATGCGGGCGGTCTCGGGGTCCATGACGGTGCCCGCGCCGATGACAAAGTCGGTGCCGTCATACTCTCTGGCCATCTTCTCAATGATGGCGTTGACGCCGGGGGTGGTGTAGGTCAGCTCGATGCCGGCGCAGCCGCCCTCGATGCAGGCCTCGGCGATGCGCATGGCGTCGTCGGCGTCCTTGGCGCGGACCACGGCCACCAGGCCGCAGGAGCGAAGCTTGGCAAGTACCTGTTCCTTTTTCATGGGAAAAACCTCCTTACGCATTCTTGTGGGACGCCATGTACTCGTAGACGGGCAGCATGGCCTTGTAGCACACCTCAAATGCCTCCTTCACCGGGCCGTAGGCGGCCACGGCTTCGGGGTCGGGCTCCACCGTGCGGTTGAGCTCGAGCATCTGGTCGATGACCTCAAAGCCCTTGAACACCCCCACGCCCACGCCGCCGGTGACCGCGGCGCCCATGGAGGTGGCCTCCTCCAGCAGGACGGGCACCTTGATGCGGGCGTTGTAGACGTCGGCCATCATCTGGCACCAGAGGGCGCCCTTTGCGCCGCCGCCCACCACCAGCAGCTCGTCGATGGGGATGCTCCGGCGGAAGGACTCCAGGATAATGTTCAGGTTGAGGGTGACCCCCTCCAGTACGGCCCGGAAGAGGTCGCAGCGCTGGTTCTCCATTTTCAGCCCCAGCCAGGCGGCCGTGGCATCCGGGTTCCAGCGGGGGGCCCGCTCCCCCAGCAGATAGGGCAGGAAAAGGACGCCGTTGGCGCCTACGGGGCTCTTTGCCGCCTCCGCGTTGATGAGATCGTAGGGGCTGATGCCCTGCACTTTGGCCACGGCGGTCTCATATTTGGCCACCTGGCCCTTGAGCCAGTTGTAGGAACTGCCGCCGGCCTGCATGGTGCCGGTGGGCGAGTACAGCCCGGGGACGATGTGGGCCCAGGTGAAGGTGCGCATCTCCTCGTCAAAGAGGGGCTTCTCGCTGGTGGTGGCCACCCAGGCGGAGGTGCCGATGCAGCTAAAGGTGCGGCCCGGGCTGATGGAGCCGGCGCCCACGTTGGAGCACAGGCCGTCGCCGCCGCCCATGACCACCGGCGTGCCCGCCTTCAGGCCGGTCTGCCCGGCGGCCCAGGGGGTGACCTCCCCGGCCACGGTGGTGGAGGGGACGATCTCAGGCAGCTTGTCGCCGTCGATGCCCGAGGCGTTGACGATCTTGTCCGACCACTGGAGGGTGTTCAGATCAATGCAGGCGTTGGAGGTGGCGTCGGAGGGCTCGGTATAAAACTTCCCCGTCAGGCGCAGGACGATGAAGTCTTTGGCGTTGAGGGCCTTGTAGGTCTTGGCATACACCTTCGGCTCGTTGTCCCGCACCCACATGAGCTTTTGCAGGCCGTAGGAGGCGCTGTTGCGGTGCCCGGCGATGTGGTAGAAGTCCCGCAGGGAGATCTGCTCCCCCAGGGCGGCGGCCTGGGCCTGGGCCCGCTGGTCGGCCCAGATGATGGAGGGCCGCAGGGGGTTGCCCTGCTTATCCACGCACAGGCACCCCATCATCTGGCCGGAGAAGGAGACTGCGGCGATGTCGCCGGGGTCGATGCGGGCCTTGTCAATCAGGTTGCGGCTGGTGACGCAGATGGCCTTCCAGAAATCCTCGGGATCCTGCTCGGCCCAGTTGGTGTTGAAGTAGTGGCAGTCGTAGCGGAACACCTCGCTGGTGATCATTTTCCCCTCGTCGCTGAACAGGGTGGCCTTGTTGCCGGAGGTGCCCAGATCGTGGGCCAGTATGTATTTCATCGCTGTCCTCCCGCCCTACAGGCCCAGATCGTGGATGAGGTTGGCAGTAGCCATGCGCCCCATGTTGCGGGACGCGCCCGCCGTGGAGGCGGCGCAGTGGGAGCCGAGCACCACGTTGTCCAGGGTAAACCAGCGGGGATCCTTGGGCGGCTCGGAGGAGAAGGCGTCGATGCCCGCGCCGCAGAGGCGGCCCGCCTCCAGCGCGTCCAGCAGGGCGTTTTCATCGATGAGGCCGCCCCGGGCGGTGTTGATCAGGATGGCGTCCGGCTTCATTTTGGCCAGCTCCGCCGCGCCGATGAAGTTCTCCGTCTCCGGCGTCAGGGGCAGGTGGAGGGAGATGACGTCGCACTCGGCGAAAATCTCGTCGGGGGCGGCGCGGGTGATGCCGTGGGCCTTGGCGTACGCCTCGTCCCAGAAGGGGTCGTGGGCCAGCACCTTCATGCCGAAGCCCTGGGCCCGCTGGGCCACGTTGCGGCCGATGGCCCCCAGGCCCAGGATGCCGATGGTGCCGCCGGTCACGTCCCGGGTGGTAATCTTCTTCCAGTCCCCCTGGCGGCACTTGCGGTCAATGAGCACCGTCTTGCGGGCCACCGCCAGGAGCAGGGCCATGGCGTAGTCCGCCACCGCCTCGGCGTTGGCGCCCACCGTGCGGGAGACCTTGATATCCCGGGCCTTGGCGGCGTCCAGATCAATGTTGTCCACCCCCACGCCGTATTTGGCGATGGCCTTGAGCTTGGGGGCGGCGGCGATCACCTCGGCGTCTATGGGATCCACTCCCACGATCACGCCGTCGCAGTCGGCCAGCAGGGCCTTCATGCCCTCCCTGTCCAGGATCCCGCCCGTCTCATTGCGCACCACCTCCAGGCCGGCGGCCCGGAGCATGGCAAAGACCTCGGGATCGGTTTTCCCGTAAGAACGGGGTGTGGTAAGTACCTTCATGACAGAGCCCTCCCCTTGGCGTCACTTTCTCATTTCCCGGGCCAGCCGGTCGCAGGCGGCCAGCCGCTCTCCGGTGATGTCGATGTGGAAGACCTCGGCGATCACCTGGGTCCAGCCATGGATAAAGTATGTCCAGCCGTCCTCAATCAGAAGCCCCCGGCGCTCCCGCTGGGCCTCCGCCTGGTGCATGAACTCCAGGGTGCCCCGGTAGTTGAGCTCCCACACCAGGCCGTTCTCGGGGAATTTGCAGTGGTCGGTGAGGGGGGAGCCGGGCCGGTCCTTGCCCAGCCCGGTGGCGTTGATGACCAGGGAGCCGGCGGGCAGGGCCTCTACAATCCTGTCGTTGAGCTCGGGGGTCTTGCACAGATGGTAGCTCATGGGGACGTTCAGGTACTCCAGGATGCGCACGCCCTCGGCCAGGCGGGGGGCGGAGCGGTTGTTCAGGTGGATGCGGCTGGGCAGATCCTTGCCGTGCCGCTCCTCATTGCCCAGGTAGGCGGAGATGGACAGGGCGGAGCCGCCGGCGCCGATGATGCACACCTCCGCGCCGGTCTTGAGCCAGTGGCCCTCGGGCACGAAGGCGTCCAGGGCCAGGCCGGAGGAGATGGGGTCCTTGGCGTGGGCGCGGAGCTGGCTGTCCAGCTTGGAGATGGAGGACAGCTCCCCGAAGCGCTGGGCATAGGGGTCCAGGTAGTCGAACATATCCTTTGCGGCGTTATACATGTCAATTTTGTGTGTGGTCACCAGCGCGCCCAGGGACAGGGGGTCATCCCGGAAGAACTGCACCACCGCCCGGTAGTCCTCGGCGGGGGCGTGGATGGGCAGGTCGATGCCCTTGATCTCCGCGTCCAGCCCCAACTCCTTGGCCCAGATGGGGAACATTTTCATGATGGAGGACTGTCCGGTGGTGACGCCCACAAAGTACATGGTGGGCCGTTTGGCGGGTTCGGGGAGTTTGATCATGGTCAGGCGCATCCTTTCTTGACTGATTTGGTATTGGAATACCGGTCAGCCGGCGAAGAGCCGCCGGCAATTGAACACGGTGAAATCCGCAAGGGTTCCGGGGGGGAAGCCGGCCGCCTCCAGCCGGGGCAGAAAGCGCTCCAGCAGGTAGCACAGGCTGATCTCGCCGCCGTAGGCGGCCATGCGCTGGGCGGTGGTGTCCAGAGACAGGAGCAGCCTCTGGGCGTACCCCCGCTCACACATGTGACGCAGCAGCGCCACCTCCTCCTCGTCGGAGTGGTACTTGAATCGGCCGATGGTGTCGTAGTCCAGGTACACGCCGGTGGCGGCGATGGCGTCATGGGGAGCGAAGTCGGCGGCCTGCCGGTCCACGTGGCAGACGATGAGCCGTTCCGGCGGCAGGCCCGCCCGAAAGCAGAGCTCCAGGGCGGGCAGGGTATTCTCTCCCCGCTCCGTGTGGAGCATCAGCGGCACCCCGCAGCACACCGCCGCCCGGGCGGCCGCCCGCAGCAAAACGGCGTACCGGCCCTCGGTGCCTTCGGCCGGAATGGCGGCCTTTACCAGGCCCGCCCGAAAGGCCGTCGGCTGCGCCGGGCGGCGGTCCGGCTCGGGCCGCCAGGGGAGCATGCCCTCCAGCAGCTCACCGCAGTAGAGGTCGTACAGGCCCTCCTCATCCAGGCTGTGGACCCAGCAGTCCGCCGGGTAAAAGCCCAGCAGATGGTAGCCGGTAGAGGCCGCCACCGCCACGCTGCTCTCCCGCGACAGCGCGCCGAGGCGCTCTGCATCCCGTCCTGCGGCCACGGGCTGGGCGTCCGCCAGGAAGCCTCCCCCCGCCGCCCGGTAGGCGCGCAGCTCCTCCAGTGAACGAGCCGGGTCGTCCAGCCGGAGGGCGGGGTTTTTCTCCGCCATGGGCGTCCGGTGGACAAAGATGTGTTCATGGATCTGGCTGTGCCCCAGCGCGTCCGGTGCGATGGGGCCGCTGACGGTTTGCACATGGAACATGACCTAACCTCCTGATAAAGTATCGTAGGATTGTAACTATGTTACTACATAAAAGGGGAAGCAAATTCCGCGCGTGCACTCACTCGCGGAACAGCTCGACACGGAACCGGCTCTGGTCGCCCCGGTAGTGGGCAAAGGAGAGCTCAATCAGCTTGCCGCTCTGGTTATAGCCGATGGTCTGGAAATAGTGAACCGGGCGGCCCCGCTTCAAGCCCAAAACCGCGGCGTCCTCCGGGTCGGCGGCCCGGGCCTCGCAGATACGGGTGACGTGGGTGACCCGGGTGTCGTCCCGCTTGGACAGCACCTGATAGAGGGACTCCCGGTTAAAGTCGTGTCCCAGGATAAAGCTGCACGCTTCATAGGGCAGGTAGGTCTCCACCCGGACGATGGGCTCGTCGTCGGCAAACCGCTTGCGGTAGAGATAGATGGCCTTGGTGCCCGCGGGCAGCTCCATAAGCTGCGCCACCTCGGGCTCCAGCTCCACCAGCTTGAGATCCAGTACCTCGGTGCTGGGGGTACGGCCGGTGCTGCGTACGTCGTCGTCAAAGGACTGGATGCTCTGAATGAAGCCCTGTACCAGCTTGGGGTGGGCCACAAAGGTGCCCTTGCTCTTGATGCGGTACAGGTGCTCCTCCCGCACCAGGTCGGAGATGGCCTGGCGCACGGTGGTACGGCTGATGCCGAACATCTGGCTGAGCTCCATTTCGGTGGGAATCATGCTCCCCACCGGGTAATTTCCGTTGTCGATCTCCTCCAGGATCAGCTTTTCAAGCTGGAAATACAGGGGAATAGGCACATCCTTATCCAGTCTCTTGTCTTCCAGCATGGCACGATCCCTTCCTCTCTTTATTACAATCATTGCTTTAACTAGATTGGATTGTTGTAACATATATACATTATAGTCTATAAAGGGGCCCCTTGGCAAGGGGGTCAGGCAAATTCTCTAATTTTGCACAAAGAAATGAGTCAGATATCACCGAACTGACCAGTCGCAGCCAGACGCTGCGCGGCCTACAGCCTCTGGCTGAACTCCACCGTCTCTCCGTTGGGGCCCAGTAGGTTGAAAAAGCGCACGCCGTTCTCCCAGAAGGGGAGGAACTGAATGGCATCTTCCAACGGAGCCAGGCCGGCCGTCCGCACTTCCTCCCAGGCGGACTCAATGTCGTCCACGTCCAGGGCCAGGTGGTCGACGGCTCCGGGCCGGCGGGCGGGCGCGGCGCACTCGTAGGTTTCGATGCACAGGCCGCCGCAGGTGAGAAAGCACACCCGCTCCCCCGTGCCGGGATTGACAGTGCTGTGGGCCCGGACAAAGCCAAGGGACTCATAAAAAGCGGCGGTCTCGTCCAGCGCGGCGGTGGGAAGCCCCAGGTGCTGTAGGCCGGTTACATGCTCTGCAATGCTCACGGCGCTCCCCTCCTCAGTCGTCGCTGGGGTCCACGTCGATGAGGACCTTCATGGTGGTTTCCTGGTGCGTATCGATGTACTCGTAAGCGGCCAGATAGTCGGTAAAGGCAAAATGCCTGCTCATCAGGGGCTGGAGCTGTACCATGCCCTCGCGTACAAAGCGGATGGCATCCACATAGTCCTCGTGGCGATACATCATGGTGGTGTTCAGATCCAGTTCGGAGTCGTTGAGCTTGGCCAGATCACAGTGGGCCAGGCCAGCGTACACCGCAACTAAGATGATGACGCTTCCCTTCCGGGCGTTCTGGATGGCCTGATCCATGGTGGTGTCATTGCCCGCGCAGTCGTAGATGATGTCCGCCTTGTCGGGGCCGAAGCACTCCGTCAGAGCCGCGCCAAAGGGGCGGGTTTTGGTGTTGACAGCGTAATCCGCTCCGCAGGTGCGGGCCAGCTCCAGCCGATAGTCGGAGATATCGGTGGCCATGACCTCGGCCGCGCCAAAGGCCTTCAGGGATTGAACCAGCAGAATGCCGATAGGGCCGCAGCCCAGCACGCATACCTTCTTGCCCGCTACGTCCCCCGCCCGCCTGGCGGCGTGCACCGTGACAGCCAGGGGCTCCAGCATGGCGCCCTCGTCATAGCTCATTCCCGCAGGCAGCGCCGTTACCTTGGAGGCGTCCACCGCGAAGTATTCACTGGCAGTTCCGGTGGTCTGAAAGCCCATAACCTTCAGGTTCTCGCAGAGGTTATACTTGCCGTGGGTGCAGGGGTAGCATTCGCCGCAGTACACCTGGGGTTCAATGGTCACCCGCTGACCCACCTGGAATTGGGTGACTCCCTCCCCCAGTGCCGCGACCTGGCCGGAGACCTCGTGGCCCTGGGTGACCGGGTACTTGGTGTAGGGGTGCTTGCCGTGGTATACGTGGATGTCGGAGCCGCAGATGCCGATGCGCTTGATTTTCACCAGCACCTGCCCGGGCCCGGCCGTGGGAACGGGCACCCTGTCAAACCGGATCTCCCTGGGGGCCGTCATCACTTCCTGCAGCATGGTTTCTTGCATCATACTCACACTCCTTTGTTTGGTCCCGTCCGGTGTGCAGGGAGGCCGGACGGGTAAAATCCATCTATATCATGCGAGTATGGGAGGGGAAAGTCAAGAGGATTTTCGTGAAAAATGCACAGAACATCAGGTAAAATCAGCACCCCGCCGGGGAGAGAGCAGGGGCACTCCGGCTTACCCGGAGAGCCCCTGCTCTGGAATCAGCCCTCTGTGACGCCGATAAAGCCGCCGCCGGTGGTGTAAATCTTATCAATGACCACCTCGGCTGGATCCCCAGAGGTGGGAACCGGGTCGGCGGGGGCCTCGGGGGCGGTCAGATCCACCACCACGGCCCCCTTGGGAGGCTCGGTTTCAGGGGCGGTCTTGCCCTCGGTGTACCGGCCGGACATGGAGAATTCCAAGTCCATCAGACCGGTGGCATCACACTGCATAGAGGCCTCCATCCTGCCGTCGGCGTCCATGGACTCCTGGAGGGAGATGGACATGGGAGCGGAACCGTCGACATCGGCGGAGAGCTCTACGGACAGGTCATAGGCGGACACGTCATCTCCCCGCATGGTGAGGGTGAAGGTGAAGTCGGCGGCCACGCCGTCCTGCTCCAGGGCGTAGTGAAGGATGCGGTCGTTCCCGCTGACCGCCCAGGCGTCGTCCCGCAGGAGCTGGGCGGCCAAATCTACGGCCTGGGTCAGCTCGGAATAGGCGGTGTCCTTGTCATTGGGCTCCACGGTGGAGAGAAGCAGGGACAGCAGGGCGGTATAGTCCACGTCGCCGGTGGTCATCTCCATGAGGGCACCGTAGTCCAACCCCATGTCCTCATATATGGCACTCATATCCATAGAGTACCAGGTGTCGGCGGGCAGGCCGGCGGCCTGCTCCAAAAATGCTCCGCCCAGGCTGATATAGAGCTGTCCGGCCTCCAGATCGCCCCGGAGCTCCATATGGATACCTTCCTCGGCAAGGGCATCCAACAACTCGGTATCGCTGGCGCTCATACCTCCGTTCTGGCCATCCGTCAGAGCCTTCAGGAAGGGGCGCAGATCCATAGTCAGGCCCATAGCGGCGTCCATCTTCGCGTCGCCGGCCATGACGCCCTCCAGAGTGCCGTCCAGGGTAATGGGCGCAGATTCCGCCATACTTCCCAGAAGAAGGCCCGTCATGTCCAGAGAGGCGTCAAAGTCGGCGTTCATGTCCCAGATTTCTGTGCGGTACTTCTGGCCGTATGCCAGGTATTTTTCCAGATAGGTAAAGTCATACTTGGATAGGGTCTCCTCCACCAGCTTTTCCATGTCAATGAGGATCACGGTGCGATCGCCGGCGTCCCAGCCCACGGCGCAGCCAAAGGCCTGGGCGGCAAAGCGTACGGGCACATAGGTGCGGTTGTCGTGGGCGTAGGGGGCCGCGTCCATGGGGATGTGGGTGGTGACGCCGCTGCGCTCCACGGTGGCTGTTGTGCCGCCCAGGGCCATGGTGATGGTGGTGCCGTCCCGAACGGCGGTAATGGTCTGAGCGGCGGGGGAATAGCTCACCTCGGCCCCCATGGCCTCAAACACGGTGCGCACAGGCAGGAAGGTGCGGCCGTCCCTCGCCTCAGGTGCGGCGTCAGGGAAGGACAGATTCCGGCCGTCCAGTTGGACGGAGATGGCGGTGGATGGGGCGGAGGCGGGGACGGACTCCGCGGCCCGGGCGGAGGTGCCGTTACCCAACAGGGCTGCCGCACAGGCGACAGCCAGGGCGCGCTTGGGAAGTGTGTGCATGATTCCATTCCTCCTTTTATCGGTAGAGCCACTATAGCACGCTTTTTTTGCGGTGACAAGAGGGCGGGAGCTCTTCTTATGAGGAAAAATCAAATTTTTTACTTTGCTTAGTCATGTTTGGAATAATCATCGCAGAGCCCCCGTGATACTGTCAACTGAGGTTATCTATCTTTGGGATAAACGGGGTGCGGAGCTTGAAGATCTACAGACCGGGCGGGGCTGAGCCAGGAGCAGCTCGCAGTCCGGCTCCAACTGGACGGGCTGGGGCTGACCCAAAAGGCCATCAGCCGGATGGAGACCGGGGAGCGGGTGGTGGCGGACTATGAGCTGGTCCACCTGGCCCGGGCGCTGGAGGTTGGTGTTCTGGAGCTGCTGGGCCTGGAGCCATAAAAAGGGGGGCGTTCCCGTAGGGAACGCCCCCCTTTTTGGGGTTAGATGGGCCTGTGCTCCAGCTCCAGGCGCCGCTTTTCGAGAATGCGGGGGAGGCGCCAGAAGAAGATAGCGCCGGTGGTGGTGGCGGCCAGGATATCGGCCACCGGCTCGGCCAGAAACACGGCGAAAACCTGGTCGCTGAGGAAGCGGGGCAGGAGCAGGATCAGGGGAATCAGCAGGATCACCTTACGCAGCAGGGCTAGAAAGAGGGAGACGCGGGTCTGGCCCAGCGCCACGAAGGTCTGCTGGCAGGAGAACTGCACCCCCAGCATGAACATACCGGCGGCATAGATGTGCAGCGCCCAGACGGCGATCTCCACCAGCTCCGGCTTGTCGTTAAACAGCGAGACAAACAGGCCCGGAAAGAGCTCCAGGGCGGCGCAGGCGGCACAGCTAAAGCACAGGGAGGAGAAAAAGAGCAGGCGAAAGGTCCGCTTGACCCGGTCCAACTGCCCGGCGCCGTAATTATAGCCCACAATGGGCTGGGCCCCCTGGGACAGGCCCTGAAACAGAAGGGAAAAGACCTGCATGATACTGGAGCAGATGGTCATGGCGCCCACCGCCGGGTCGCCTCCGTAGGTCTTGAGGGAGGAATTGAAGGCGATGTTGACCAGACTCTCGGTGGACTGCATAATGAAGGGTGAGAGCCCCAGGGCCAGCACCGGAGCCAGCACCTTGGCATCCAGACGGAGAAGCCGCCGCTGAATCCGCAGCTTGGTGCGCCTGCCGCACAAAAAGCGCACCACCCACACGGCGGAGACGGCCTGGGCGGTGATGGTGGCCAGAGCCGCGCCCTTTACGCCCATATTCAGGCCGAAGATAAGGATGGGGTCGAGGACGATATTGACCACCGCGCCGATAATCACCGAGGCCATACCGACGGTGGAGAAGCCCTGGGAGGTGATGAAGAAGTTCAGGCCCAGGGCCAGCTCCACAAAAATGGAGCCGTAGAGGTAGATATTCAAATAGTCCATGGAGTAACCGATGGTGTTCTCCGTAGCGCCGAAGAGGTAGAGCATGGGCTCCTTGCAGAGCTGGAATACCACGGTGGCGGCCAGGCCCAGGATCATCAGCAGCAGGGTGCAGTTGCCCAGAATTTTGTTGGCCTCGTCCAGCTTCCCCTCCCCCATGCGCACCACCGCCCGGGAGCCGCCCCCCATGCCCACCAGGGCGGAGATGGCGGAGACAAACAGAATCACGGGGAAGCAGATGCCCAGGCCGGTGAGGGCGAGATCGCCCTCACCGGGGATGTGCCCGATGTAGATGCGGTCCACGATGTTGTAGAGGGCGTTGACCAACTGGGCGGTGACGGTGGGCACCGCCAGCCGCAGGAGGAGCTTGCCGATGGGATCGCGGCCCAGGTCGTTTTCGCGCTTTGCCATGGATCAGCTCTCCTCCTTTTCCAGGAAATAGGTGGCCTCCATGTCGGCCACGCTGAGGGCGAAGGCCAGGGGATACTGCTGGAGGGCCTGGCCCACCAGCCGCTTGTCCTCGTCGCCGGAGAAGCCCATATGCCAGCGGATGGCCATGGCCTCCTCCCGGGTGAGGCGCAGGAAGCCGGAGAGGATGTAGACGCTCTTCTCCCCGTGGCCGTAGGGCAGGGGGTCCTCGTAGAAAAAAGTGGGCACCGCCTGCCACTTGCCGTCGGGGCCCTTCACGTTGCGGGAGCCCTCCCTGTAGCAGCCCGTCTTGCACACGTCGTGGAGCAGTGAAACCAGCGCGGCGCTCTCCGCCGGGTACTCCAGGCCGTACAGCTCCTTCACCCGCTCCCGCTCCAGGTAGGCGGTCAGGCAGTGGTAGACATTGACGCTGTGCTCACACAGGCCGCCCGCGTAGGCCCCGTGGAACCGGGCCGAGGCCGGGGCGGTGAAAAAATCGCTTTTGTGCTCCAGGTAGTCCAGCAGGGCATCCGCCCCGTCCCGCCGGATGTTCTCCCGGTAGATCTCGATAAATTCTTCCTTGGCGCTCATGGGGCAGTCTCCCTTTCCGTTTCACAGATAGTAAAATCCAGTATAGCATAAATTCCGGTGAAAAGCCACCCTCGGCACCCCTGTTTCACACCCGGCATAGGATGGACGGAATAGGAGGAGTGCTATGGAATGGCTTTCGCTGCTTCTGGCCGCGGTCCTGTTTGCCGCGGCCTGTAATCTGGATACTGTAATTCTCTCCATGGGCTACGCGGTGAAGGGCGTGCGGGTCTCCCTGTCCCACAGCCTGATTATCGCCGCCCTCACCACCCTGATCACCTGGGCCTCCCTGCTCCTGGGGGCCGGGGCCGCCCGGGTGCTCAGCGGGCCGCTGCCCAACCTGCTGGGCGGGCTGGTGCTGGTGGGCATCGGGGCGTGGTTCGTGCTGGACTGGCTGCGCCGCCTGGGACCCGCCGGGGAGGCGGAAGGGGAAAACCGGGCCGCCACCCTCTGGGGGTGCGTCTCCCTGGCCGCCGCCCTGGCGGTGAACAACGCGGGCATCGGCGTGGCCGCCGGGGTGTCCGGTATCGCCCCCGGCTGGGCGGCCCTGGCGAATTTCCTGGTCACCCTGGCCGCCCTCCCCCTGGGCCGCGCCCTGGGGGATAAGCTGGCCGGGCGGCTGCTGGGCAAATACGCCCTCCCCCTCTCCGGCGCGCTGCTGGTGCTGCTGGGCATCTGGGAGGCGGTGGGCTAGGCCTTGTTTGAAAATAGTCAACACGCCCAATCGCCGGGCCGTTTGCCCTCTGGACGGCCCAATTTTTCCTTGAAATCCGCCAGGATTCCTGCGAAAAAATTGCTTGCCAGCGGGTAAAATTCCTCGCCGCTGGTCATACTGCTATTTTTCAAACAAGGCCTAGCCCTGGCGCGGCGGGCGGAGATGTGGTAGAATACCCCCGAAAGAAGGGATTGCATATGACGCTTCTGGAGCGCCTGGGGGGCCGGGAGGCCATCACCCGGGGCATCGTACACACCTTCCGCATCCTCTCCCGCCGCCCACGGCCCTCCCGGCACGAGGAGGCCGCCGGGGAGGAGCTGGACGCATACCTGCGGGGGCTGGGCCTCTCCCCTGTCCGGGACGGGGCGGGCAACCGGATGGCCGACGTGCCCCCCGCGCCGGGCCGGGCCAGCGCCCCCCGCCTGATCCTCCAGGGCCACCTGGACATGGTGTGCGCCGTCCGGCCGGGCAGCGGCTGGAACCCCCTTACCGACCCGGTAACGGTGATGGAGGAGGGGGGCTTCCTCCGCTCGGACGGCCGCTCCTCCCTGGGGGCGGACAACCACCTGGGCAACGCGGCGGCGCTGTGGCTCCTGTCCACCGGGGCGGTGAACCACGGGCCCCTGCGCCTGATCTTCACCACCGCCGAGGAGGTGGGGCTGGAGGGGGCCAAGGAGGTGGCGCCCGACTGGCTGGCCGGGGCGGAATACCTGCTCAACACCGACGGCTTTCACCTGGGCCGGGCGGTGGTGGGCTCGGCCAGCGGACGGCGGGAGACCTGGGCCGCCCCGCTGGACGCCGGGCCGGCCCCGGCGCTCCCCGCCTGGAGGCTCACCCTCTCTGGCGGCCGGGGTGGCCACTCCGGCGACGACATCAACCGGGGCCGGGCCAACCCGATCAAGCTGCTGGCCGCGTTCCTGGCCGGGTTGCCCGGCGGGCGGATCGCCTCCCTCTCCGGGGGCCTCACCCACAACGCCATCCCCGCCCAGGCCGAGGCGGTGGTATTCTGCCCCGCGGAGCCCGACCTCTCCCCCCTGCGGGCCGCCCTGGCCGGCTACCGGGCGGCCGATCCCGGCCTGACCGTGGCCTGCGCCCCGGCGGAGGGGCCGGAGCGGGCGTGGACGCCAGCCTTCCAGGCCCACGCCCTGGCCTTTTTGATGGGGCTGTACCACGGGGTATACGCCATGGAGCCGGCCTTCCCCGGTACGGTGGGGGCCTCCGCCAACCTGGGCCGGGCCGGGACCGAGGGGGACGTTTACCAGGTGTGCGCCTTCCTGCGCTCCACCCGGCCGGAGTGGGAGGCGGAGCTGGCCGGCCGGCACATGACCCTGGGGGCGGCCCACGGGTTCTCCCTGTCCGTCACCGGCTACCCCGGCTGGCCCGGCGACCGGGCCAACCCCCTGGCGGCGGTGCTGGGCCGGGTGTGGCGGGAGCAGACCGGCCGGACGCTGGAGCTCTCCGCCGTCCACGTGGGGCTGGAGCCGTCGGTGTTCCGGGCCAAGGCCCCGGGGCTGGTCATGGCCTCCGCCGGGCCGGATATTCTGGACGCCCACTCGGTGGATGAGCGGGCGCCCCTGGACGGACTGCCCGATTACGCCCTGCTGCTGGCCGGGGCGATGGAGGCCCTTTAGACGGGCGGCCGTCCACGCAATACACCAAGGTACAAGCAAGAAAGTACGCGCCGCCCGCCGGAACTCCGGCGGGCGGCGCACATGTTTACGCGTAAATATGATCCAGGATATCCACAATCTGTGCCACGCAGCTCTCCTGGCAGGTGCCCAGGATACGGGCGCCCCACTGCTTCACCTCGGGGGCGCAGTTGGCGGGGGCAAAGGGGATGGCGGAGACGGCCAGCATGGGGATGTCGTTCTGGTTGTCCCCCACGCAGTAGATGTGCTGGGCGTCGATGCCCAGGCGGCGGGCCAGGTACTGCACCATGCCGCCCTTGCTGCTCCCCTTCCGGGTCAGCTCCAGCAGCACCCGGTTGGAGAAGATCACCTCGTAATGCTCTCCCCACCGCTCCAGCAGGTAGCGCTGGGTGTGCAGGAGGGTTTCATAGTCCTGCTGGAGAATGACCTTGCTCCAGGGCAGGGGGATATCCGCAATGGGCACCTCCCGGGCGGTCATGCCTGCCCGCTCCAGGTGGCGGTGGGTGACGGCGTTGGGCTGGTAGACGTAGATGGCGTCGTGGTGGTAGGCCTCAAAGCCGATGGTGGGAATGGCCCGGGCCATCTGCTGGAGATCCTCCCGCACCCGGTCGGGCAGAAAGGTCTCGTAGATCATCTCCCCCGTCCGGAAGTCGTACAGGGCGGAGCCGTTGGACAGAATCACCGGCGCGTTGATGGGTATGTGGCTGGCGTGGGGGGCGAAGTTGGGGCGGGCGCGGCCGGTGGCCACAGTGAAGGTGCCCCCCTCCCGGGTAAAGTAGGTCAGGGCCTCCACATTTTCCCGGGTGATGCGCATGTCCTCCCCGTAGAGAGTGTCGTCAAAATCGCTGACCAGCAGCACGCCGTTGAATTTGCCCAACTGATTCACACCTTACCTTCTCAGATCGGCCCCCGTCATATACGTTTTCAGCGGTGCATAGAGAATGCCAAAAATCACCAGACACAGGACAAGGTCAATCCCGACATAGCTGCCGTTGTAGATAAGGGAGTAGAGGGCGGGATTGTCGAATACTGTGCCGAAGATCTCCGTGGGGGCCAGAATTTTGTAAATGGTGATACCGCTGATATAGTGGACAACAAAGCGGGCGGCTCCGCCCAGCACGCTGCCCCAGAAGATGCCGTGGGGCTTGCCACGGCCCAGGCCGGCGATGCCAATGACACCGAAGGCCAGCACATAATCCAGCAGGATGGACTGCCAGCCCCAGCTTACCGCGCCCTGGATGAATACCTGGAGTACGCCGAAGGCAAAGCAGGCGATGAAGCCGCCTCCCATGCCCCAGCGCACGCAGAAGAACAGCAGGGGGAGCATCTCCAGCGAGATGGAGCCGCCCTGGGGCAGCTCAAATACCTTGAGAAGCCCCAGCACCAGGGCAAGGGCGATCATGACTCCGCCTTCGCAAAGCATCCGCACCAGCAGATACATACGGCGGCGGCCAGGGGCTTTTGTGGTGACAGGTTCAGACATAGAGCTCATTCCTCCTAAAAAATGTACCGCAGCGCAAACCGGAAACAGCGCAATGCGGTACGGGAGAAACGACCTCTATCGTCGAATACTCTTCCTACGCCGGCATTACCCGGATCAGGTTTAAGGGACACGGGCGGCCATACGCCCTGATCTCAGCCGGACTTGCGTCCAGCACCCCTGCGATTCGATTTGTTCTACGGTTATCCTAAAGTTTATACCAAATGGCGCAGCTTTGTCAACACCTGGGTAAAATAGGCAGGCAGCGGACACTCGACCGTGACCCGCTCCCCGGTGCGGGGGTGGACAAAGGAGAGCCTTCTGGCGTGGAGGCACTGGCCCGCCAGACCGGGGACGGGCTTCTTGGCCCCGTATACCACGTCCCCCAGCAGGGGGTGGCCGATGGAGGCCAGATGCACCCGGATCTGGTGGGTGCGGCCGGTCTCCAGACGGCACTGAATATGGGTATAGCCGGGGAAGCGCTCCAGCACCGTCCAGTGGGTCACCGCCGGACGACCGTTTTTCCAATCCACGCACATCTTCTTCCGGTCGGTGGGGTGGCGGCCGATGGGTGCGTCCACGGTACCGTGGTCCTCCCGCAGGCCGCCCACGCACACCGCCTCGTACTCCCGGTAAAGGGAGTGATCCTGGAGCTGGGCGGCCAGGGCCTGGTGGGCAAAGTCGTTCTTGGCGGCAATGAGCAGCCCCGATGTGTCCCGGTCGATGCGGTGGACGATGCCGGGGCGGAGGGCTCCGTTGATTCCGGAGAGTGATTCGCCACAGTGATATAACAGAGCGTTGACCAGTGTGCCGTCCGGATGGCCCGCCGCCGGGTGAACCACCAGGCCCACCGGCTTGTTGACCACAATCACGTCGGCGTCCTCATACGCCACGTCCAGGGGGATATCCTGGGGGAGCACGTCCACCGGCTCCGGCTCCGGGAGGCGCACCTCCAGCACGTCGCCCGCGGCGGCCTTGTCGTTCTTCTTTACCGGGCGGCCGCCGAGGGTGACCGCCCCCGCCTCCAGCAGGCGCTGGGCCGCCGAGCGGGTCAGCTCCGGCACCAGCCGGGCCAGGAGCTGGTCGGCCCGCTCCCCCGCCCGGTCAGCCCGCAGCAGAATCGGCTCCATGGCCCTCCTCCTTGCCGTGGAAGAAGAGGTAGTACACGCAGAACGCGATGCCACCCACCACCACGCAGATGTCCGCCACGTTGAAGACGGCAAAGCGCATGAACAGGGTCTCAAACATGTCGGTGACGTAGCCCAGCAGGGCCCGGTCGATCAGGTTGCCCACCGCCCCGGCCAGCACCATGGACAGGGCGGCCATGGCGAAGGGGCCGGGAAAGACCTTTTTCACCAGAAGCACCACCAGCAGGACGGACACCACCAGGGACACAATGGTCAGAATCCAGGTGTGCTCCTCCAGCAGGGAGAAGGCCGCGCCGGTGTTCTGCACATAGGTGAGCTGGAGAATATGGGGGAGAAAGGGGACGTCTCCCCCCAGGGGGATGTTGGCCCGCACCAGGAACTTGACCACCTGGTCCAGTACCACCAGGGCCACCACGAGAACGGCATATAGCATGGACAAAGGGCTCCTTTTCTTCGGTTTTGCTCTATTTTATCACGGCCTGCCGCCGGGGGCAACCCGGGAAATGGGGCGCCGGTTTCTGTAGGAGGGCCACCGCCCAGGAAGCAAAGAAACAGGGCGCCGCAGCTCTGCGGCATCCTCAGCCCGTCAAAAAAGCCTTTTTGATAGGCAGAGAGGGGCCGCCCATGGGCGGCCCCTCCGCAGGTTTAGTTGACATTTATATATGTCGGTGTGTCACTGATTTTCTGAAACTTAACAATAGATTGGCTGTTTTCAGAAAAGGTATATATATGCTCGTTTATATGGACAGCATATACGGTACCATCTGAAAATGTCATAGAAATAACTTCATTTTCTTTCGAGTACGTTCCCCATTTAATATTGCCTAATTGCGTATATACTGCGCAATCTCCGCTCTGTTCCAGTGTAATATACTCTGCCTCTTCTTCCCCTCCTGTTGTATAGGTTCCCACTACATTTTCTTCTGAAGCACTCAATTTACTTATGGTGTATGCCTGAAATAAAATTATTCCTAAGAATATAGCTAAAAGTATGAGAGTTATTCCAAAATATAAAGACTTTTTCTCCCTCATACTTTTTAGGCCCTCACGGCCGATAGCTTTATCTTCCTCACAACGGCAGTCTCAGTAACATAAGCCAACGGGCTATCCTCCGTAATCTCCGCCTGGGGAGAGTCTACCTCATATACAGCAATAGGTATGACATCAACGTGTTTAGTAACATACAATTTCCAATAGCTTGTTTTGTCTGGAGCACTTACATAGGTTCCAAATGTATCCGCCTTATTCCCTAGCCCGACTCCTACAGATATACTAAATGGGCCCGCTCCAAAAGGAAGAGAGACAGAAAAGCTGAGTGATTCCGTCGGGCCCCCATCTTCACTGTAATAAAATCCTCCTCCTGTTGAAAAACAGTATCCCTCCTCTAACTGATTCCCCGGGTAGCCAGACACAGGTTGGTCTTCTATGGTATCTAGGGTAAGTGATTTGTAATAAGTCTGCACGCGCGGAGACACATTTGCGGTATCCGCCTCATTGAGCGAGGCCATGAGAGAATCGATATATGCTTCTACCTCCCGGTCAATCTCTTCTTGAGTCTTATTCTCTCCATTGATAAAATATGCGGGAAGCTCCTGGGGAGCGGGTGAATTCGAGTCAGTGGCGGTAGCGAACGGAATACATGTATACAAGAGTGCCAAACTAAGAACTACGCAAAACACTTTCTTCATTTTAATAATCTCCTTCTATACTATGCCTTCTGCACCACTTACCGAATGTTCCTTAACCATTTCTTGTAGTAAAATTACTGCAACTTAATCACTTCCTTCTATTACCGGAAGCCTTATACGTTCTAGTCAAATTTTACTATCTTCTTCAATGATTGTCAACCTCATATTAGTTATTTTTACAAATATCTGCTTTTCTGATCTTAGCCTCACTCTCCATCGGCAACTCCGCACCTCTACTCCCTGACAGCCACGAACTGCATTTGCGGCTGCCAGCGGTCTCCATAAGAAAGAGGCTCAGGGGGGTTGTATACTTGTCCCAGATGGAGACAGAAAAGGCGCTGGCCGATCACCGAAAGGCGGTCAAACTCGCGGGAGATAGGGCGCTTTATCATGTGAACGTGGGAATTGTTCTCAACAGGCTGGAGCGATACAGCGAGGCGGTCACAAGCTGCAACAAGGCCATCAAGCTGGATCCAGGGTACGCCAAGGCATACAGCATCCGTGCCGATGCCTATGAGGGGCTGGAGCAGACAGAGAAGGCCGAGCGGGACCGGGAGACCTATCGCAAACTGACGGAAAAACAGGAGGACACGCCGCAGGCATAGCCTGCGGCGTGTCTTTTGCGCGGGCGCGCCCGGCAGACGCGGCGTAGGGGCGGGGCTTGTCCCCGCCCAGGGGGCCGATGCGGACAGAAGATAAATTGCCTTGAAGGGGCAAGCGGGGCCACCCTGGTGGGTGGCTATACGGGAAGGGAGAAAATACAGGCTTGTAGGGGCGGGTGCCCACACCCGCCCGCGGGCGGCCACAAGGGCCGCCCCTACAGAGTCTGCGCGGCGGGCCGATGTGGGCAGAAGGTGAATTGCCCCGGAGGGGCAAGAGAAGCCGCCCTGGGGCGTCGGCCCCTACAAGGAGTGCGGCGGCAAGCCGGCCGGCCCGCCGGTGCGGGACGGCAAAATACGGGCTCTGGGCATGAAAGAAACAGGACGCCGCAGTGCTGCGGCGTCCTGTCTGTTCCATCTGCGGGGTTACTCACCCACCACGGCGGCGCAGCGGTCGCACAGCTCGGCGTGGTGGCCGTCGGCGCCGATGTGCTCGCTGTGGTTCCAGCAGCGGGGGCACTTGGGGGACTCGTCCAGGGCGACGGCGATGGTGCAGGGGATGAGGCAGTCCTCGCTCTTCTCCCCCTCCACGGCCCCGGTGGTGACGGTGACCTTGGAGACGATGCACAGGGAGGCCAGATCCACCCCGGCCAGGAAGGCGGCGTCGGACTCGGACACGGAGAGGGTCACGTCGGTGTCCTGGGCCTTCTTGAACACGCCGGCGTTACGGGCATTCTCCAGGGCCTTGTTCACCGCGTCGCGGAGGCTGACCAGCTTCGCCCAGCGATCCTTGGCGGCCGCGTCCAGGGCAAAGGCGGCGTTGTCGCCGGGCATGTCGTTGAACAGGACGCTCTCGGCGTTTACGCCCTGGGCGTGCTTCATGGCGTGCCAGATCTCGTCGGAGGTGAAGGCCAGGATGGGGGCGATGAGCCGGGTCATGCCGTCCAGGATGTGGTACAGGGCGGTCTGGGCGGAGCGGCGCTCGGCCTCGGCGCCGCAGTAGAGCCGGTCCTTGATGATGTCCAGATAGAAGTTGGACATGTCCACCACGCAGAAGTTGTAGACGGCGCGGTAGACGGCGTGGAACTCATAGCGGTCGTAGGCGGCGCGGGCGGTCTTGGCCAGCTCGTTGAAGGTGTGCAGGGCGTAGCGATCCAGCTCCATCAGGTGCTCTGCCGGCACCAGATCCCGGTCGGGCTCGAAGTCGCACAGGTTGCCCAGCATGTAGCGGGCGGTGTTGCGGATTTTCAGGTAGGCCTGGGAGAGCTGCTTCATGATGTCCTTGGAGATGCGCATGTCCTGGGTGTAGTCGGCGGAGGCCACCCACAGGCGGAGCATGTCCGCGCCGTAGTCCTTGATGACCTCGTCGGGGGAGACGGCGTTGCCCAGGGACTTGTGCATGGCCTTGCCCTCGCCGTCCACCGTCCAGCCGTGGGTGGCGATCTGCTTGTAGGGGGCCACGCCGTTCACGGCGATGGAGGTGAGCATGCTCGACTGGAACCAGCCGCGGTACTGGTCGCCGCCCTCCAGGTAGAGGTCGGCGGGGTACTTGAGGTAGGGGCGCTCGGCCGCCACGGCGGCCCAGGTGGAGCCGGAGTCGAACCACACGTCCATGATGTCGGTCTCTTTGGTGAAGTGGGCCTTGCCGCACTTGGGGCAGACGAAGCCCTGGGGCAGCAGGTCGGCGGCCTCCCGGTCAAACCAGACGTTGGAGCCGTGCTCCCGGAAGAGGGCGGCCACGTGGGCGATGGTCTCGGGGGTGACGATATCGGCCCCGCAGTCGTCGCAGTAGAAGATGGGGATGGGCACGCCCCAGACGCGCTGGCGGCTGATGCACCAGTCGTTGCGCTCGGTGATCATGGAGGTCATGCGCTCCTTGCCCCACTCGGGCTTCCACTGGATGGAGTCGCAGGCCTTCACCGCCGCGTCCTTGATGGCGTCCACGGAGCAGAACCACTGCTCGGTGGCCCGGTAGATGATGGGGTGCTTGCACCGCCAGCAGTGGGGGTAGGAGTGGGTGATGTTCTCCTTGGCCACCAGGAAGCCCTCGGCCTCCAGATCGGCCACCACCATGTCGTTGCCCTTGGCGTAGAACTGGCCGTTGTAGCGCTCGTCGGTCATGACGCCCTTGGCGTTGACTGGCACGGGCACGCCGATGTGGGTCAGGCCGGCCTTGTCGTACTGCTGGCAGATCTGGAAGTCCTCTGCGCCGAAGCCGGGGGCGGTGTGGACGCAGCCGGAGCCGGCGTCCAGGGTGACATGCTCGCCGTTGAGGATGACGCTCTCCCGGTCGAAGAGGGGGTGCTTGGCGCGCATCAGCTCGAACTCGCTGCCCTTGAGGGTGGCCAGCACGGTGCAGGCGGCGTAGTCAATGCCCGCGGCCTTGCACACGCTCTCGGCCAGATCCTGAGCCAGCACGTACACATCGCCGCCCGGCACCTGGAGGAGCACGTAGTCGAACTCCGCGTTGAGGCAGATGGCGTAGTTGCCGGGGATCGTCCAGGGGGTGGTCGTCCAGATTACGAAGTAGGTGCGGGACAGGTCGGCATACTGGCCCAGCTTGCCCTTGTCGTCGGCCACGGGGAACTTGACGAAGATGGTGGTGCAGGGATCGTCGGCGTACTCAATCTCGGCCTCGGCCAGGGCGGTCTGGTCAAAGGGGCACCAGTACACCGGCTTCATGCCCTTGTAGATGAGGCCCTTCTCCGCCATCTTGCCGAAGACCTCGATCTGCTTGGCCTCAAACTCGGGCAGCAGGGTGATATAGGGGTTCTCCCACTCCCCCAGCACGCCCAGGCGCTGGAACTGGCCGGTCATCTTCTCGATGTAGCTCTCGGCGTATTCCCGGCACTTGGTGCGGAACTGGGCGGTGGTCATCTCGTCCCGCTTTACCTTCTTGTCCTTCAGAACGGCGGACTCGATGGGCAGGCCGTGGGTGTCCCAGCCGGGCACATAGGGAGCGCACCAGCCGGTCATGTTGCGGTGCTTGACGATCATATCCTTGAGGATCTTGTTCAGGGCGGTGCCGATGTGGATGTTGCCGTTGGCGTAGGGAGGGCCGTCGTGGAGGACAAAGGTGGGCTTGCCCTCGTTGCGCTTCACCATCTTGTGGTAGAGGTCGTGGTCATACATCTCCTGGAGCATCTCCGGCTCCCGCTTGGGCAGGCCCGCCCGCATGGGGAAGTCGGTCTGGGGCAGGTGGACGGTCTGGTTGTAGTCCATGGGTCAGTTCTCCTTTATCTTTGATATAAAAACAGGTTGGTGGAAAGGCGTGCGCCCTTGCCGAAATTGGCAAAAACAAAACGCGCCTTTGTCTCCTGTAAGAGACAAAGGCGCAAACCTCTGCGGTACCACTCTCATTGCCGCGGCGTGCCGCGGCCCCTCGAAGGCCGGTAACGGGGCCAGCCGTTCCCGCTTACTGCCCCAGGGGGGATTCGGCGGGACGCTCGGAGGTGATCTTCCCAGCCCTTCCCTGTCCGCCTTGCACCAAAACGGCGGCTCTCTGCGCAGGGGCGGGGACGGTACTCGTCCTCTTCTCGGCGTTTTGCGAAATAAAAGATACTCGGAGACACGAAACAACGTGTCTCCGAGTATCTTACCCGTTAAATGCCCTTCTGTCAAGGGGGTTTACTTGATTTCATAGTCCTTGCCGAACTGGAGGTGGTCAAAATCGATGCGGCGGGTGGGCTCGGTGGGCTCCTCAGCCTCCTCCGGACTGTGGGAGCGGCTCAGCTCCAGCAGCTCGGCATACAGGCCGCCGTCCTTCTCCTTGGCGCCGCCGCCGAGATCCACCGTGTCCTCCGCGTCCTCCTCCGGCGCCTCACTGGCCACCAGCTTCTCCACGCTCTGGGAGATGTCCTGGGCGGCAGAGGCAACCTGGTCCACCACAGGCTCCGCCGGGGCGGAGAGCTTGGACAGTCCGTTGAGGTAGTCCATCTCGTGCTGATAGAGCTCCTTGAGCTTGCCCACATAGGCGGCGGTGGCGTTCTGGGCGGCGGTGAGGCGCATCTGCTCGCTGCGGATGTCCTGCTGCAGCTCCGCAATGCGGGCCTTGGCCTCCGTCTCCGCGTTCTTCAGCAGCTCGGCCTTCTTGGCCTCCGCCTGGGCCACCAGCTCGTCGGCCATCTTCTGGGCGGTAAGCAGGGCCTTGCGCATGGCCTCCTCGGTGGAGCGGTACTCCTCCACCTTGTCCACCAGTACCTTCATCTTGGCCTTGAGGGTGGCGTTTTCCTTATAGAGCGTGGTGTAGTCCGCCGTCAGTACGTCCAGAAATTCATCCACCATCGCCATGTTATAGCCGCCGAAGGACGCCTTGGCAAAGGCGTGCTCGGAAACTTCCTGTGGTGTCAGCATAACGTCATTCCCCCGATTTGTTCATGTCTTCCCCGCCTGATGCTCCGCATCGGGCGGGAACCCCCTCTTTGGCATCTGCCGGGCAATGTGGATTCGCCCGGCATCCGTGTTTTGGCGGTGCCAAAACGCTTGAAACGCCGGACTCCCGGCGGGACAACCCGGACATTTTCCTGTCCTGAAGAGCAGTTCAGAAATACAGCCCGTTGTTCTCCAGTTCGTCAATCAGATCGCCTAAAATATCCACGTTGTAGGGCGTAATAATATAAGTAGAGATGGCCACCTTTTTGATTTTGCCCTCATTGGCATAGGCCACACCGGAGAGGAAATCCAGCAGGCGGCGGGCGATATCCTTGTTGGTGGACTCCAGGTTGAGCACCACCGTGCGCTTCTCCCGCAGGTGGTCGGCGATCTCGCTGGCGTTCTCGAAGCGCTCGGGCTTGACCAGCACCACCTGAAGCTGGGTGGTGGTGTGGATATTGACCACCTTGTTGCTCCGGCGCTCGTTCTCCACGGGGAAGATGGGGCCGGTGCTGTCCTGGGCCTTGGGGGCCTTCCGCTCCAGGCGGTCGCCGCCGGTGCGGTCCATGCGCTCGCTGCGGGAGACGGGCTCGAAGTCGTCAAACTCCTCCTCTTCCTCTTCGTCCTCATAGGGGCGGGCCAGGCGCTTGAGTTCATCTAAAAATCCCATTTCGGTAACCTCCCGAATTTGTTCTATCCTTTGTGCATGGGAGGACGGGGCCCAAACAGGGCGGTACCCACCCGGACCAGGGTGGCCCCTTCCCGCACGGCGTCCTCAAAGTCGCCGCTCATACCCATGGAAAGACAGTCAAAGCTAGTCTTATTATCATCCATCTGACTTCTTATGTCAACATAAAGCTGACGCATTTTTGCAAAAAACGGGCGGTTTCCGTCCAGCCCGGCGGCCACGGGAGGGATTGCCATGAGCCCCCGCAGGCGCACATGGGGGCTGCCAACCGCCTGGGCGGCCAGGGCGGGCAGCTCCTCCGGGGAAATGCCGCTCTTGGACGCTTCCCCGCCGATGTTGACCTCCAGCAGGATGTCCTGTACCAGCTCCAGCTTGGCGGCCTGGGCCTCGATGGCCTCCAGCAGGTGCTCGGAGCCCACCGACTCGATGAGCTCCACCCGGCCCACTACCTGCCGCACCTTGTTGGTCTGAAGGTGGCCGATGAAGTGGAGGGCCGCGCCGGCGTAGGCGTCGTCGTCCAGGTGGGCGGTCATCTCCTGTACCCGGTTTTCACCGCAGATGGTGACGCCGGCGGCAATGGCCTGCCGGATGGTGTCGGAGGTCTGCACCTTGGTGGCCGCCACCAGGGTGACCTCCGACGGCTCCCGACCCGCCTGCCGGGCGGCGGCGGCGATTTTCTCATTTACCAGCGCAATGCGCTCTGCAAGGGACATGTGTCATTACCTCCCTGTCTATGACTGCGTGATCACTTTTCCGTCAAAGAGCTCCACCGAGGAGAGGATTACCTCGTCGCCGGCCCGCAGGGCCTTTTTGCCGTCCGAGCTGTCTGCGGACTTCACCAGAGCGAAATCCTCCAGTTGGGCCAGGATGGTGACGGGCTTGAATTCTGCCTGCTGGCCCACCAGGACGTACACGCCGGTGACCAGCTCCTGCTTTTCCTCCTCCGTCTCCGGGTCGGTGACGGTCCGCTCCTCCACGCGCACGGACTGCGTGGGCACGCGGATGCCGGTCTGACTGTCAAAGACCAGCTCCACCGTCTGCTTTCGGAGCAGGGTGGTCTCAGACAGATAGCGGTCAGAGGACAGCACCACGGCCACCCGGCCGTTCTCCGGGGTCTCCCCTACCCGCTCCACCTTCATGTCCACCTCGCCCGACCAGTCCCGGGAGAAGCGGACGGTGACGGTGCGGCCCTCGATGAGCCGCCCGGCCTCCTCCTCGCCCATGGCGCAGACAAAGTACCAGGTGGCATCGGTGACCAGCTTGCCCACCGCGCCGGCGTCCGGCTGGGGCCGCTGGCGGTCGAGCTGGCTGAGCTGGCCGGGGGTGATGGTCTCCAGCAGAGCGGGGGTGAGCAGGCTCTCATAGCCGTCGGTCTGCCCGGAAAAGACCCCCGCCTGACCGGCGGTGAGGCGGCTGGTGTCCTGGGCGGCCTGGGCGCTCAGCGCCGCAATCTGGGCGTCCACCGCGTCAATGGAGGACTGGATGGCGGCGGCGGCATCGCCGTCCTCTTCCCCGCCGTTGAAGGTAAAGTCCCGCTTGTAGACCAGGCTCTTGAGCAGCAGGGTCTCGTCCTCCAGCCGGGTGAGATCCCAGGTGGACACCGAGGAGCGCAGGGCCACGATGGCGTCGATCACCTGCTGGCTGAGCTGGGAGGAGTCGCCCCCGCTCTGGGTCCGCTCCAGGGCGTATTGGAGCTGCTCCTTTTCCATGGTCAGGCTCTGTAGCTCCTCCTTCCGCGCTAGGCCGGAGTCATTCTGGTAGAGCAGAGCCACCGTCTCCCCGCGGGAGACCTTCTCCCCCTCCTCGGGCAGCAGATCCACAATCCCGCCGGGACTGGCGAGCACGCTCTCCTCCCGCACCAGAAAGCCGGTGGCCTCCAGACTGTCGTCCACAGTGTAGGCGTAGGACAGCACCAGGGTATAGGGATCGCGGAAGCTCCGCCAGGCGGACACGCCCAGATACACCAGGACGGCCGCCAGCAGCAGCAGCATGACAATTCGGTTGATCAGGGTTCCTTGCTTCATGGCAGCTCCTTAGTCTGCCGCCCCCTCCGCCTCCAAAGAGATGGCCCGCTCCGGCACAATGGTGGAGATGGCGTGCTTGTAAATGACCTGCTGCTTGTCCCCCGTCATAAGTACCACCACAAAGGCGTCGTAGCCCGTGATCTGTCCCCGGAGCTGATAGCCATTCATCAGAAATACGGTCAGGCTGGCGTGGGACTTGCGGGCGCGGAGCAGAAACAGGTCTTGCAGGTTGTTGGTCTTTTGCATGTGGATGCACTCCTTCTATCTATAAGATGCATCCAATATATACCAATTATCGGGCGGATTTCGTCGAAACGGCGCGGGGCTGTGTCTCTTCGGCGTTTTCCCCCACGGCCCCCGCCAAACTTGGAAGCGAGTGCGCTGTACCCGCCTGGGCAAGGCCGCCACGGACTGCGGTGGGCCGGAATTGCCCTAGGTTTGACTGTGGCTTCCACGTAGGGGCGGCCCTTGTGGCCGCCCGGCCGAGCGATAGGGCTGCGGGCGGTGCGCGGTCAAATCAGGCTCTTCCGAAGCGTTTTTCTAGCTGCTGGCGGGTCAGCTCAATGGCCACCGGCCGCCCGTGGGGGCAATATTTGCTCCCCGGCGGACCTGTCCACCGGGGGCCCCGAGAGGATTTTACATCCTCGGGGCAAGTGAATTGCCCCTGCGGCAAGGTTTTCGCCGGAGGCGAAAACACTTGGACGCGCCAAAGGCGCGAAGCGCGGTCAAATCAGGCTCTGCCGAAGCGTTTTTCCAGTTGCTGGCGGGTCAGCTCAATGGCCACTGGCCGCCCGTGGGGACAGTATTTGACCGCGCCGGACATGACCGCCTGGGCCACCTTGAGTAGCTCGGCGGGGCTGTTCCTCTGGCCGCCCTTGATGGCCGCCTTGCAGGCCATGGTGTGGAGCAGGGCGTCCCGGGCCGCGCCGGGATCGGCGGAACCGCCGGTGAGCAGGCGGCCGGCCAGCTCGGAGAGCACGTCGGGGATCTCCCCGGCGGCCACGTCGCTGGGGGCGGCCCGGACGATCAGCGCCCCGCCGCCGAAGTCCTCCGCCTCAAAGCCGAAGCGCCCCAGCAGCGGGAGCTGGGCCAGCAGGGCGGCCCCCTCCTCCGCCGGAGGGGTGAACACCACCGGCTCCAGCAGGGCCTGCACCATGGGCTGGTAGCCCTCGGCCTTCATCCGGTCGAAGTTGAGCCGCTCATGGGCGGCGTGCTTGTCGATGAAGAGCACCTTGTCTCCCTGCTCCACGATGATGTAGGTGTTGAGCACCTCCCCCGCCATGTGCCAGGGCTCCTCCTCCGAAGGGGGCGCTGAGGGCTCGCCGGCTGGTCGGGCGGCCATAAAGGCCGCCCCTACCGGCTGGTCGGGCGCGGCTTCAGCCGGGCGGATGTGGGCATCCGCCCCGACGGGCCGGACGGTGGAGATGGGTGCGCCGGAGGCAGGGGCGGATTCAGCCGGGCGGGCACGGTCGTCCGTTCGCGCGTGCGGCGCGGCGGAGGTTGGGGGGGCGGAGATGCCGCTTCCGGCGGGGACAGGTGCGGCTTCGACCGGGCGGATATGGGTGTCCGCCCCGGCGGACTGGGGGATGGAGATGGGGGCGCCGGAGACGCCGTTCCCGGCAGGGGCTGCCGGGGCGGCCCCTGTGGCCCGGGGGGCGGTGAAGTCGTGGAGGGGCAGGGGCGCTGCGGGCCGTTCCGCCGTCCGGCGGAACTCCTTCAGGGTCATCTCCCGGTAGGCGGGGGCCGCCGGAGTGCGCTCCGCCGGGCAGAGGGGAGACTGCGCAGGCCGCCCCCCCTCCGCCGGGCGCGGGGGCTCCACCTGGAGGGACGGCCGGGTGCGGTCGGCCTCCAGAGTGGACTTGACGGCATAGTACACCGCGTCAAAGACCTTCTTGTCACTGCCGAACTTGACCTCCTGCTTGGTGGGGTGTACGTTGACATCCACCGCGTTGAGCCGGGTGGTCAGGTGGAGGACGCAGCCGGGAAATTTGCCCACCATCTTCTGATTGGCGTAGGCCTCCTCCAGGGCGGCCATCATGGTGCGGCTTTTCACATACCGGCCGTTGACGAAGAAGTGCTGGTAGCCCCGGGTGCCCCGGCAGCAGGTGGGCAGGGAGACAAAGCCGGACACCGACATATCCTCCCCCGAACCCTTCACCGGCGTGAAGCCAAGGGCCATGTCACGGCCCAGCACGGCGTAGAGGGCCGACTGCACCTGCCCGTCGCCGGGGGTGAGCAGCTCCTGCTTGCCGTCCCGGAGGAACTTGACGCTCACCTCCGGGTGGGACAGGGCCACCCGCTGCACCATGGCGAAGCAGGCCGCCCCCTCGGCGGTGTCCTTTTTCAGGAACTTGAGCCGGGCGGGGGTGTTGTAGAACAGGTCGCGCACCACCATTGTGGTGCCCTGGGGGCAGCCGGCCTCTTCCCGGTGCACCACCGCGCCCCCCTCCAGGGAGAGGGCGGCCCCCAAATCCTCCTCCGCCGTGCGGGTGAGCAGCTCGATGCGGGAGACGGCGGAGATGGCCGCCAGAGCCTCCCCCCGGAAGCCCAGGGTGCCGATGGCCTCCAGATCGTACTCGGTGCGCAGTTTGCTGGTGGCGTGGCGGAGGAAGGCGGTCTCCGCCTCGGCGGCGGCGATGCCGCAGCCGTTGTCGGTAACCCGGATGAGGCTCATGCCGCCGTGCTGGATCTCCACGGTCAGGGCGTCCGCCCCGGCGTCGATAGCGTTCTCCATGAGCTCCTTGACCACCGACGCGGGCCGCTCCACCACCTCGCCGGCGGCGATCAGATCGGCCACGTGGGGATCTAATTGCAGAATGTGGGGCATAGAAGCACCTGCTTTCTAAAAGGGGGAAATGAGAGTAGGGGCGACCCTTGTGGTCGCCCGCGGGCGGCGGGAAAGGCCTCCCTATGCGCCCAGGACGGCGGAGGCGAGAATCAGGGCGTTGAGCACCATGTGCAGGGCGATGGGGCTCCAGATGGAGCCGCCGTTGTCGTAGCACCAGGTCAGGGCCAGGGACATGGGCACATACTGGAGGAACAGCAACAGGTAGCGGAAATCCACCGTGCCGTAGGAATAGACGAACTGCCAGACGCAGTAAAGGGCAAAAACCAGGGTGGAGAGCACATAGCCCAGCACCCGGCTGTACCGCCGGGTGGCGCCGAAGAGCAGGCCGCGGAACAGAGGCTCCTCCACCAGGGGCATGAGCACCACCAGAATCACCACTGTGGCCGCCGGGGAGAGGGCAAACTGCTGGGCGTAGCTCTCCGGGTTGGGATTCTGTACCGGCAGAGGAATGAGCATGACCAGCAGATGGAGCACCCCCGCCCCGACAAGCCCGGTGCCGAAGGCGAACAGGTTTTCCGGCAGCCAGTCCAGCAGCAGGTCAAACCCGTGCCGCAGGAACGTCCAGAAGACCAGAAAGACCAGGGTAGCGGCCAGGAGGTAGTAGACCACGTTGGCCTCGGCCACGGGCAGTTCCCCGTGGAAAGCCCGCTGCACCCACCCCATGGACAGGGGAAAGACCGTCAGGTACAGGGCAAAGAACACCCACCCCCGGCCCATCTCGGCGCGGGTGAGCTGCGGACGCCATGGACGGCGTTTGGTGTGCATGGTGGAGGTCCTCTCTTTCTCTCGGAAATTGGGGTGCGGCCCGGCGGAGCGGGCCGATACGGGCAGAAGGTGAATTGCCCCAGAGGGGCAAGAGAAACCGCCCTGGGGCGTCGGCCCCTCCGGGGCGCATGGCCGGCGGGCGGAGCCTCTCGTCAAACGCTGACACGTAGGGGCGGGGACTAGAGCATCTGCTTGAGCTCGTAGAGCAGGTTCATGGCCTCGATGGGGGTGAGCACATTCACGTCCACATCCCGCAGGCGGGCGGACACCTGGGCCGAGCCCATATCCAGCAGGGAGACCTGCTCCTCCGGCTGTACGGCGGCCGGAGCGGGGGCGGCGGGTACGCCCGCCTCCAGCTCCTCCAGGATCTTCCTGGCCCGGCGGAGCACCGGCTCGGGCACCCCGGCCAGCTTGGCCACCTCGATGCCGTAGCTCTGGTCGGCGCCGCCCCGGACGATTTTGCGCAGGAAGAGGATGTCGTCCCTCTTCTTTTTGGCGGCGATGTTGTAGTTCTTCACCCCGGGGATCTGCCCCTCCAGAGCGGTCAGCTCGTGGTAGTGGGTGGCGAAGAGGGTCTTGGCCCCCAGGCGCTTCTTGTCCGCGCAGAACTCCAGCACTGCCCGGGCGATGGACATGCCGTCGTAGGTGGAGGTGCCCCGGCCGATCTCGTCCAGGATCAGCAGGCTCTTGGCGGTGGCGTTTTTCAGCAGCTCGGCCACCTCGGTCATCTCCACCATGAAGGTGGACTGCCCGGCGGAGAGGTCGTCGCTGGCGCCGATGCGGGTGAACACCCGGTCCACGATGCCGATGCGGGCGGAGCGGGCGGGGACGAAGGAGCCCATCTGGGCCATGAGCACAATGAGGGCCACCTGGCGCATGTAGGTGGACTTGCCCGCCATGTTGGGGCCGGTGATGATGGCCACCGTGTCGTCGCGGTTGTCCATGTGGGTGTCGTTGGGGACGAAGAGGGCGTGTTTGAGCATCTTCTCCACCACCGGGTGGCGGCCCTCGGTGATCTCGATGGCGTCGGAGAGATCCACCTCGGGGCGGCAGTAGCCCTGCTCGGCGGCCACGGCGGCGAAGGAGGAGAGCACATCCACCTGGGCCACGGCGGCGGCGGAGCGCTGAATCCGCCCCACCTGGGCGGCCGCCTGCTCCCGCAGGTCGCAGAACAGCTCAAACTCCAGGGCGGTGATGCGGTCCTGGGCGGAGAGGATCTCGTGCTCCAGCTCCTTGAGCTCCTGGGTGATGAACCGCTCGCAGTTGGTGAGGGTCTGCTTGCGGATGTAGGTGTCGGGCACCTGGTCGTAATAGGACTTGGACACCTCGATGTAGTAGCCGAAGACCTTGTTATAGCCCACCTTCAGGCTCTTGATGCCGGTCTTTTCCTTCTCCCGGGCCTCGATGGAGGCCACCAGGCCCTTTCCGTTGGCCATAATGTCCCGCAGGCGGTCCACCTCCGGGTGGTAGCCCGCCCGGATGAAGCCGCCCTCCCGGACGGAGAAGGGGGGCTCGTCCACGATGGCCCGGCCGATGAGCTCCCGCAGCTCGGTGAGATCGTCCAGCTCCTCCCGCAGGGAGGCCAGCAGGGCGGAGGAGCAGCCGGCCAGCCGCTCCCGCAGGGCGGGCAGCTTGCCTAGGCCGTTTGCCAGGGCCACCAGATCCCGCCCGCCGGCGGTGCCGTAGACGATGCGGCCGATCAGCCGCTCCAGATCGGTGATTTCCCGCAGGGTGAGGGTCAGCTCCTCCCGGCCGATGGCGTCGCCCACCAGCTCCCCTACCGCCCCCAGGCGGCGGCCGATGGCCGCCGGGGAGAGCAGGGGCCGCTCCATCCACGCCCGGATCAGCCGGTGGCCCATGGCGGTGCGGGTCTTGTCCAGCACCCACAGCAGGCTCCCCTTCTTCTCCTTGGAGCGCAGCGTCTCGGTCAGCTCCAGGTTGCGCCGGGCGGTGAGATCCAGCTCCATGAACTGCCCGGTGGTGAAGTACGTCAGGGTGGAGAGGTGGGACAGGTCGGTCTTCTGGGTCTCGTAGAGATAGGACAGCAGGCCGCCCACCGCCTGGAGGGCGGCGTCGTCCCCGGCGGGCAGGGCGTCCAGGCCGGCGGAGAACTGCTTCTCCGCCGCCGTGCGGGCCGCGTCCAGCCGGAAGCGGGCCTCGCCCCCGTTCTCGCAGCGGCAGTCCAGGCGCTTGACCAGGAAGTCCACCAGGGCGCCGTCGCTGTACGCCCCGTCGGAGAGCATGGCCTCCCGAGGGGTGAAGCGGCCCAGCTCGTTATAGAGGTGCTCGTCCGCCTCCGGCCCGGTGAAGGAGGTGACGGAGCACTCGCCGGTGGAGATGTCGCAGAAGCACAGCCCCGTGCCCGCGCTGTCCCGGTATACGGCGCAGATGAAATTGTTGCGCCCCTCCTCCAGCATGGAGGAGGTCATCACCGTGCCGGGGGTGATGATGCGGATGATGTCCCGGTCCACCAGCCCCTTGGCCAGGGCGGGGTCCTCCATCTGCTCGCAGATGGCCACCTTGTAGCCCTTGGCGATCAGCCGGGCGATGTAGGCGTCGGCGCTGTGGTAGGGCACGCCGCACATGGGGGTGCGCTGCGCCTCCGGCTTGCCCCGGTCCCGGCTGGTCAGGGTCAGCTCCAGCTCCTTGGATACCAGCTTGGCATCCTCGTTGAACATCTCGTAAAAATCACCCAGCCGGAAAAACAAAATACAGTCCGGGTGCAGCTCCTTCATGCGCAGATATTGCTGCATCATGGGCGTGGTCTCTGGCGGCATAGCGTCTCTCCTGTTCTATCTCTCTGTGTAGTAGCGGTCCAGCTCCCAGCGCAGGGGGTTGTTGTCAATATAGGTCCAGATGCGCAGAAAGTCGTTTTCACTGCGGACAATATGGTCGTAGTAGCCCCGCTGCCAAAGGCGGCCGGCCTCCAGTCCCCGCCCGGCGGCCAGATGGACGGACCGGGATTTCACGCCGCCTACAAGCCGTCCCAGCTCTGCGGCGGCCCGCGGCCCGCTGTCTGTGGGGGAAACCCTTGCGTCCGCCTGCGTCCCGGCTCCTGTGGGGACAATCCTTGCGGCTACTCGCGTTTGGCCGTCTGCGGGGACAATCCTTGCGGCGGCCTGCGTCCCGGCCCCTGTAGGGGCGGCCCTTGTGGCCGCCCGTTCCAGCGTCAGGAGCAGATGGACATGGTTGGGCATGATAACCTGGTGCTCCACCCGTACCCCGGTAAGCGCGATGGCCTCCGCCACGCACTCCCCCAGCGGGGTGAGAACGAGGGGCGGGCGACCACAAGGGTCGCCCCTACGGATGGAGGAGAGGACGGGGCGGTGCGCTGAGGTGCAGAACGTCACAAAATAGGTGCCGCCCGCGCCGTAGTCCCACCCCCGCAGGCGGGGGTTCTTCCGCTCCGGCCTATCGGGCGTCACTGCGGCCCACCAGATAGTCGATCGTTACCCCAAAATAATCCGCCATGCGGATCAGCGTGCTGACGGAGGCCTCCCGTTCGCCATTCTCATAGCGCTGATAGGTGCGAGGAGTAATTTTAACGGCTTTGGCAGCCACCGTCTGTGAGACCTTTTTTTGGTTGCGCAGGGTCAAAAGACGCTCTGCAAAGGTTGCCATAAGAACCTCCTTGACAACGAACGAATGGTCGTTATATAATACCACTAAAGACGAACGAATGGTCGTTAAGGGGGTAATTTTATGCTCGACATTCTAGACGTTCTCTACAACTATATCCAGGAAAACCGGATTGCGTATTATCTGAACGGCGACCCGGAATACTGTCTGGCCGGGCGGCGGATGGACGAGGTGGAGGAGTGGCTGGAGGCCAACCTGCCGCCGGAGGCCAGGGCGCGGCTGGAGCGTCTGGCGGCGGCCCGCGCCGAGCGGGACTTCCGGTATGAGCGGGCGCTGTTCCGCTGCGGGCTGGGCCTGGGGCTGGAGCTGGCCGGGTCAGGCCGGCTCCCCGGATAGGGACCACTTGTTGGCCCCGGTGATCTTCACGTCCACAAACTGGCCGATCAGGCCCTCGTCCCCGGTCAGACGCACCAGCCGGTTGCCGGGGGTGCGGGCGGTGAGGCCCTTGTCGTCCCGCCCGTCCACCAGGCAGCGGACGGTTTTTCCGATGTAGGCGGCGTGCTTTTCCTCGGAAATCTGGTCCTGCCGCTCCACCAGCCGCTGGAAGTGGGCCGCCTTCTCCGCCTTGGGGATGGGATCGTCCATTTTGGCGGCGGGGGTGCCCTCCCGGGGGGAGAAGATGAAGGTGAACAGCGCGTCGAAGCGCACCGCGTCGATGAGGGTCATGGTGTCCTCGAACTCCTCGGCGGTCTCGCCGGGGAAGCCCACAATCACGTCGGAGGTGATCACCACGTCGGGGATGGCCTGGCGCAGGCGGCGCACCTTGTCCAGGTAGCCCGCCCGGTCGTACACCCGGTTCATGGCCTTCAGAATCCGGTCGTTCCCCGCCTGGAAGGGCAGGTGGAAGCAGGGGGCGATCTTGGGGGAGGACGCCATGGTGTCGAAGAGCTTCTGGGAGGCGTCCTTGGGGTGGCTGGTCATGAAGCGGAGCAGGAAGTCCCCGGGGAGCTCCGCGGCCGCCTTGAGCAGATCCGCAAAATCCATGGGCTCGTCCAGATCCTTGCCGTAGGAGTTGACGTTCTGGCCCAGCAGGGTGATGTCCCTGTACCCCTCGGCCACCAGGCCGCGGATTTCGTCCAGGATGATCTCCGGCTTCCGGGAGCGCTCCCGCCCACGGACGTAGGGCACGATGCAGTAGGTGCAGAAGTTGTTGCAGCCGTACATGATGCTCACCCACGCCTTCACCCCCTCCTGGCGCACCAGGGGGATGCCCTCGGCGATGGAGCCGGGCTCGTCGGCAATGTCGAAGATGCGCCCCCGGCGGGTCACCAGGCGGTAGAGCAGCTCCGGGAACCGCCAGAGGGCGTGGGGGCCGAAGACCAGATCCACCTGCCGGTAGGAGTCCTTGATCTTCTGCGCCATGTGGGGCTCCTGGGCCATGCAGCCGCACACGCAGATGAGCTGGCCGGGCTTGGCCCGCTTGGTGTGCACCAGCGCGCCCACGTTGCCCAGCACCCGCATCTCGGCATGCTCCCGGATGGCGCAGGTGTTGATGACAATCAGGTCGGCCTCCGCCTCGCTCTGGGTGAACTGGTACCCCATCTCGCTGAGGTAGCCCCGCAGCCGCTCCGAGTCGGCCTCGTTCTGCTGGCAGCCGTAGGTGTCCACAAAGGCCAGGGGCGCGGACGGCCGGGCGGCGAACCGCTCGTGGAGCTTCTGGCAGAAATCCCGCTGGCGGTCCATGTCCGCGGGGGAAATTCGGGTGGTCTGTCGATTCAAGCTGGTTCCTCCAAAAAGAGTATTTCAATCTCAAAATCATATCACTTTTCCTGTCGAAACACAAGCGGAAACCCCTTTTCGTTGACGGAAACTTTCTGGGAGTATATAATAGAAAAAACCAGGCAAGAGAGAGAGAGGCGGGGCCATGAAAACGCTGGTCATCGAGCGGGAGGCCGTAAAGAACAACATCGGCGTCATTAAGGAGCGGGCGGGCGAGGCCGTGATCTACGCGGTGCTCACCGGCGACGGCCAGGGGGCCGGGCTGGTGGAGCTGGCCCGGCTGCTGCGGGAGGAGGGCATCGGCCGCTTCGCCGTCAGCGAGCCCGCCGAGGCCGCCGCCCTGCGCAGGGCGGGCTTTGTGGAGGAGGAGATTCTGATGCTCCGCCCCACCGTGGACCGGGCGGAGCTGGAGCAGCTCATCGACCTGAACGTGGTGTGCACCGTGGGCTCGGCGGACACGGGCATGGCCCTCAACGGCGCGGCGGAGGCCCGCTCCACCGTGGTGGAGGCCCACATCCAGATCGACACCGGCATGGGCTTCGGCGGCTTCCTGGCCGACGAGCCGGAGAAGATCCTCTCGGTCTACCGCAACCTGCCCAATGTGGCCGTGTCGGGCATCTGCACCCAGCTCCACGCCCGGAAAAAGGGCGGAGAGGATCTGGCCGCCCGGCTGGGGCAGTTCCACCGGGTGGTGGAGGCCATCCGGGCCGCGGGCTTTGAGACGGGGGTTGTCCACGCCGCCGGGTCCTACGCCCTGCTCCACTGCGCCGACGCCCGGCTGGACGGGGTGCGGGCGGGCTCCGCCCTGCTGGGCCGCTGCCGCCGCGTCCACGGCGACGGGCTGTACCGGGTGGGCTACGGCGAGGTGGGCATCGAGGAGACCCGCTGGCTCCCCAAGGGACACACGGTGGGCAGCGCCCGCCCCATCGTCCTCCGGCGGCCCACCCGCGTGGCGGTGCTGCCCGTGGGCTATCAGAACGGCTTCGGCGTGGCCCGCGCCCAGGGCGGCGGCCTGGGCGCCCTGCTGCGGCGCTGGCTGGCCGCCCGGCGGCGCACCGTCCGCGTCAACGGCCAGCGGGCCCGCATCCTGGGGGCCATCGGCGCCATTGAGACCGTGGTGGACGTCACCGACCTCAAGTGCTCCGCCGGCGATCCGGCGGTGTTCGACATCGACCCCCTGTACGCACGGGGGTTTGTGCGGGAGTACCGGTAGCCCGGCGGCCCGTCGGAGGCCCGTGCGGAGGGCGCAGGGGCGGGTGCCCACACCCGCCCGTCGGACGGATGCGGGCAGGAGAGGCCGCCCTGGGGGTGCCGGCTCCTGCAACAAACAAAGAGAAGGGAATTTGAGCGATGCGCGCAGTTGTTACCAGAGTGAAGAGTGCCTCCGTCACCATTGACGGCCGGGTGAACGGCGAGATCGGCCAGGGGCTGCTGGTGCTGCTGGGGGTGGGCCCCAGCGACACCGAGGCCCAGGCGGTGAAGCTGGCCGACAAGGTGTGCGGCCTGCGGATTTTTGAGGACGAGAACGAGAAGATGAACCTGAACCTGGAGGCGGTGGGGGGCGCGCTGCTGGTGGTGAGCCAGTTTACCCTCTATGCCGATACCAAGTCCCGCCGCCCCGGCTTCACCGGGGCCGCCAAGCCGCCGGTGGCCATCCCCCTCTATGAGAAATTTATGGCCGAGTGCGCCGGGCGGGGCTTCCGGGTGGAGCACGGCGAGTTCGGCGCGGATATGCAGGTGTATTCGCAGAACGACGGACCTGTGACGATTCTGCTGGACACCGACCAGATGTAGGGCCGAACTCGCCCCCGCGCCCCTGGCGCGTCCGAGCGTTTTGGCTCCGCCAAAACCTCGATGCCGGGGCGGATTCACTCCGCCCCGGCAGATAAAAAGGGAACCGGGGTCCCCGCGGGGCGGGAGCCCCGTGGGGTGTTCGGCGCGGACATGCAGGTGTATTCGCAGAACGACGGACCTGTGACGATTCTGCTGGACACCGACCAGATGTAGGGCCGAACTCGCCCCCGCGCCCCTGGCGCGTCCGAGCGTTTTGGCTCCGCCAAAACCTCGATGCCGGGGCGGATTCACTCCGCCCCGGCAGATAAAAAGGGAACCGGGGTCCCCGCGGGGCGGGAGCCCCGTGGGGTGTTCGGCGCGGACATGCAGGTGTATTCGCAGAACGACGGACCTGTGACGATTCTGCTGGACACCGACCAGATGTAGGGCCGAACTCGCCCCCGCGCCCC